>OBRT01000026.1_pt1 | contig 73774 bp, 46 predicted proteins | sample 1494891 | NCBI WGS metagenome assembly OBRT01 (sample SAMEA3360688, study PRJEB22359) | human gut metagenome | biome: ENVO:urban biome; feature: ENVO:human-associated habitat; material: ENVO:feces | place: Bangladesh | collected 2011 | reverse complement strand
TCAACAGAGCCACAAATGCCAATGCTGAATCCTTCAACGCAAAAGTCAAAGCCTTCAGGGCACAGTTCAGGGGAGTAACGGATATTCCTTTCTTCCTTTACAGGCTTATGAAATTATGTGCATGAGAGGGAGAGGGTTGCAACTGGGTTTTACGACTGACCCGCTTTTTGTAGCAGAATTCAACATCACTTACAAGCGAATGACGCCACAAGAGCGTGCGCACAAGATAGCAAGGCACGGTTGATTCATCTTAATCTTCCTTTACTTTCTTAGGGCCGCGCACCTTTTCGTTCTTGTTCAAGCCGCTTTTTATTTCGATGTTCAGACCGTCGCTCATGCCTGTTTCTACCTTTCGTCGCTCGTAAGTCTTGTTATCCTTATCTCCCTTGACGATATATACATAGGTTTGTTTTCCACTAAACTCGATGGCACTCTCGGGAACAGTCAACACGTTTTGCGCACTTGCCAGTACAATCTCGGCATTGGCGCTGTACCCACTGCGTATCTTTTTGCCCTGGATGTTACGAATGGCGGCTTTAATCTCAAATTGATTGGCGCCGTTTTGCTCAACAGCTTTGGGCGAAACATATTCGAGAGACGCCTGCAAGGTGTTGTCCTGCAAGGCTCCGATAGTAATTTTCATGGGCATGCCTACAGACAGTTGTCCCACTTCCGTCTCGTCGATGTTGCCTCGGAAGATAAGGTCGCCCATGTTGGCTACCGTGGCAATGGTGGTTCCGTCGTTGAAGGTGTTGCTCAAGATGACCGTATTGCCCACTTTTACAGGTACATCAAGAATCAAACCGCTAATGGTGGAACGAATAAGTGTGCTGCTGGTGTTGGCATTATTCTTCGACACACCGTCGCGAACCACCTCTAAGTTGTCCTGTGCAGCCTTCACTTCCTCTTGCGATTGTTGGTAGGCTTGCCGTATCTTGTCGTACTCATCGCCTGCTACTAATCCTTTGTCGTAGAGTTTCTTCTCACGGTCGTAGTTCACTTTCGCTTGCTTCACGTTGATTTGCGCCAAGCGAACGCGTGACTGTGCGTTCGACAATTGGTTCATATCAGGCACCACTTTTACCTTTGCGATAATCTCTCCAGCCTGCACCATCTCGCCCGCTTCTTTCATAATCTCGGTGATGATACCCGAAATCTGCGGCTTCACGTTCACCTCGTTGCGAGGTTCAATCTTGCCAGTGATGACAGTCACCTTCTTCAGGTTCGACATCTTGGGGGTAAACTCGTCGTAAACCTCGGGTTGAGGGCGTGACTTGAACCATAGGAAAACAAATGTTCCGATGAAGATGAGGGCGATAACGCCTGCAACGATAAATTTGATATTCTTTTTCATAATGGTGTAATGTATGGTTCACAATGCGCAACTCGTTCTGTGGTCGGCAGTGTGTATCATGAATAGGTTCTATAATGAGTTTTCTTATTTGGGTTATTCGTCTCGCATGGCATCCACAGGTTTGATAGACATGGCTCTCAGTGCAGGTGCCAATCCTGCCAAGACACCGAGGAAAGACAGCATGATGACAGCGCCCACAGCAGTCCAAAAGTCTACTTGGAAATGTGCAGCAGTAAAGCCATCGGTGGTGGTACCCATCTCTGCCAACTGCAGAATGATGACGGCAAAGAGTATTCCACTCATGCCAGCTACCGCTATCAGGATGATGCTCTCTGCGATAATCTGCCCTAAAATGGTGCGTGGTGTGGCGCCAATGGCACGCCTGATGCCTATTTCTGTGGTTCGTTCGCGCACTGTTACCATCATGATGTTGGACACACCGATAGCTCCAGCTAGCAAAGTACCGATGCCTACGAGCCATACTAAGAAGTTGACACCGGCAAAAAGACTGTCAACCATGCCATACATCACTTCTGTATTGAACACCGTGATGCCCTTTTCATCGGTCGGATCAATGTGGTGTGCACGGGCGATGACATCCCTCATGGGTTGTGCTACCTTGCTCATTTTAACCCCGGGACGCCCTGTAACACAAATAACGTGAACGGTTTGTCCCAAATTGTAGGCTTGTTGCATCAGTGGGAGCGGTATGACGACGCTCTCTTCTGCCGACCCATTGATTTGCATGTTACCTGCACTATAGTCTACACCTACTACACTGTAGTAGATAGAGTCTATCCTAATGAGCTGACCGCAAGGGTCTCCACCGCCTGGAAATAAGTTCTTGTACACTTTCTTGCCAAGTATGCACACCTTTCTGCGTTGCTGCATGTCCATTTCGTTGAGGTATCTACCGTAGTACATGTGTGGTGTTTCCACCTTGGCGTAATCCGCCATCAGCCCTTTGATGTTGCAGTTGCTTTTCTTGTCGCCAAACACGGCGTTTCCACCCCATTGCGACAGTCCTGGTGTAACGATGTCTAAGTCGCGTACGTTCGCCTTGATACGCTCCACATCTTTATATTCCAACGTCCATTGTCGCCCCTTCCGATAGCCGTCGTATGGCTTGGTAGTGGGTTGAGCGAAGATGACTGAAGAGTTGGTAGCAAAGCCTTCGAACACCCGACTGAGTAACTCTCTGAACCCTTGTCCACCTCCGATGAGGCCCATGAGCATGAAGATGCCCCAGAAAACGCCAAAGCCAGTGAGGAAAGAGCGACTCTTGTTGCGCGAGAGTGTCTCGATAATCTCTTTGTATGTGTCGATGTCAAACTTCATGGTTTATTCTGCTCTTAGTGCTTCAATGGGTCTTACGCGTGCCGCCTTGCGTGCAGGAATGAGTCCAGCGATAGTGCCTGCCACCACCATCAACAACGTGGCGTTGATGCAAACGTCGAAACCAACGGTGGGATTAACAAACATGGTGGTGGTAAACATGCCCGAATCAACCTTCATGTTACCAATGGTGGCATTCATGTATTCATTGGCTGCAATGCCTAATACCATGCCGATGTATCCAAAAAAGGTGGTGATGATGATGCTCTCAATGATGATGAGTCGCAGGATAGACCATGGTGTGGCGCCGATAGCCTTGCGGATACCGAACTCGTGGGTGCGTTCTTTCACCGTGATAAGCATGATGTTGGAAACACCGACGATGCCACTGAGCAGGGTAAAGATGCCCACTATCCATAATGCCGTGCGCAACATCCCCATTCCTGTGTTCATCTGCATGGCTTGCGTGAATCGGTTCCATATCCAAACCGCCTCTTCATCATCGGGCGCAGCACCGTGATTGCCGTTGAGATTAGCACGGTAACGCTGCTCGAAAGCTTCGTTTTGTTGTTCTGTCTCCAAGCCTTTGAATGAGAAAACGATGTTGCCAGTCTTGTCGCCCACATTATATATAGTACGATAGGTGGTGAAAGGGATGAACGCATCGGTACCCATCATGCTCTTGTCTACTTGATAAATACCCACAATGTGAAACGCCAAGTCTTCTATTCTCACGATTTGCCCCAGCATATCTTCCACATTTCCCGTGGGTGAAAGCTCCTTCGCCATGTCATCACTGATTACAATCGACTTCCTACGGTCTCTGATATCTATCTTATTAATGAACCTCCCGTAGATCATATCGCGCTTGTTAATGATGTAATCGTTGGGATATACACCACTGATGTTGGCGGCAGTGTACTCTTTTCCATGGCTCATAGTCGTGTTGCCATGGTCGAGTTCGGCACCCACCTCTTCCACATTGTCGCTGAAACGCTCTTGGGTGATATCCATGTCACGGTCGTTCAACTCTATCCTGCGCCCCTCCTTTAGTCCTTTGTGTGCCTTTGACGTTTGTCCGCCAAATATCACCATGGAGGTATTGAGATACCTATTTGAGTTCTGTTGCGTGGCATTGATCAGTCCGTTGCCTGCTCCCAACAGGAATATGAGCATAAAGATGCCCCACGCTACCGCAAACCCAGTGAGGGTAGTGCGCAATTTATTGCGTCGTGCGGTCGCCCATATTTCTGTTAAGATGTCTCTCATGTCCGACTTATTTTAAGCATTATTTCATGATACCTCCTGACCCGAATGGGCTTGAGTTATGGTCAAGATTCTCCTCAATGCGTCCTATCAGTCCGTCCTTGATATGGATAATCTTGTTGGTCTCGTTGGCGACACCGCTCTCGTGCGTTACCACAACAATGGTCATGTGTTCGTCTTGGTTGAGCGACTTGAGCAGTTGCATCACCTCCACGCTGGTTTTCGAGTCCAAAGCCCCCGTCGGTTCGTCGGCTAAGATAATCTGTGGTTTGGTAATCAGCGCGCGGGCAATGGCGACACGTTGCTTCTGTCCGCCCGACATCTCGTTAGGATAGTGGTCTGCCCACTGTGCCAATCCTAATCTGTCGAGATACTCCAATGCTTGCTGACGGCGTGTTTTGCGACTTACTCCTTGGTAGAACAAGGGCAATTCCACGTTTTCTACCGCTGTCTTGAAGCCGATGAGGTTGAACGACTGGAAGATGAAGCCAATCATCTTGTTGCGGTATTCGGCGGCACGTCTTTCGCTCAGGTCTTTGATGAGCGTACCCGACAGCACATATTCGCCACTGTCATAATTGTCGAGGATGCCTAATATATTTAATAAGGTAGACTTCCCCGAGCCCGATGCGCCCATGATAGAGACAAATTCGCCTTCCTCTATGTCAAGCGTGATGCCCTTGAGAACGTGCAAGGGCTGTGCGCCAAAATAGGTCTTGTTGATGTCTTTGAGATGTATCATTTGGCTTTTAGACGACAGCATGGCTTTGAAAGTTGCACCAGCTCAGCTAATTTTTTCTCGATTTTTTCCACCATCACCGTTCTCATAACAATCTTTCCCTCTGGATTGATAAGATAGAAGGAGGGAATCCACTTGATGTGAAAATCCTTTGCCACTTTCGATTCTTTCATCTTCTCGAAGTTGCAAACATGGTATGCTTGCTTGTTTTTGCAGTTTTGCTGTACGTATTGGGTCCATGCCTCTTTCTGGGTGTCAAACGAAACATGTATGAAAGCCACGCCATGGTCGGCATATTTTGCCCCCAACTCATCCACTTTCGGTGTGATTTTTCGGCAATCGGGACACCAAGAAGCCCAAAACTCCAACACCACATACTTCCCTCGGAAGTCGTTTAGTGATAAGGTCTCGCCGTTGATGGTGGGCATCGTAAGGGCTGGTACTGTCGTTCCAACCTCTAAAAGCTGTGTGGCATACTTGGCATCATCATCTTGTGCCAACAATGTTGCAACTGTGCAGAACAGGCAAAATGTGAGAAATACAATTCTTTTCATGATTAATTATTGTTTTTGTAGATGTAACGTTTGGTCGCAGTAGTCAACTACGGCAGGTCTGTGAGTAATGAATATCACGGTTTTGTCGTGATGAGAGAGAATGTTATGTAAGAGTTGTCGCTCCGTCTCTGGGTCTAAAGCACTGGTAGCCTCATCGAATAGCATGATTGGACGGTTGCGCAACAAGGCTCGGGCAATGCTGATACGCTGTGCCTGTCCCTCGCTCAATCCGCCTCCTGCTTCCGTACAAACGGTGTCTAAGCCGTCAGGAAGCTCCATAACAAACGAGGCGCAACTCATTTCCAACGCCGCTTTTATTTCCTCTTCCGTAGCGTTGAGCTTGCCCAATCGCAAGTTGTCGCGAATGGTACCACTCATCAACGTGTTTCCCTGTGGCACATACACAAAGTTGCAACGCATCAAGGGCGATAATTCTTTTTGCTCTTGTTGATTGTATAGGATGACTTTCCCCTCATTGGGGTGCAACAAAGCCAAGATGAGTCGTATCAGCGTGGTCTTTCCTGCGCCCGTTTCGCCCAAGACAGCCGTACACGAACCGGGGTAAAAATCAAAATCTAACTGCTCAATCACATTACTGTCGCCATCGTCGTATGCGTAGGTAATGTGTTCCAAGCGCACTCCACACGGTGCCGTTAGGGGAATAGGGTCGCCTTGTTCCTCCAAAGGATTCTCCTCGAGTTCCATTAATCGCTCGGCTGCCGTAAAGACTCCGACAAACACAGGTGCTAAGCGAGTGAGGTCGCGCGCTGGTCCTTGGATACGATTTACTAATTGCAAGAACGCCGTCATGCCTCCGAAAGTCAGCGTTTGGTCAGCCATTCGCAACGCTGCCCATAAGAAAGCGATGAGATACCCCACAGAGAATCCTGCGTTCAGGATAAAGTTTGACACCACACTAAATGCCGTTCGCTTTACCACCCTATGCCGAAGTTCGCTCTGTGTGCTTTCCAATCGATCAACCATCACACTGTCGCTCTCCAAAGTTTTGATGAGCATACGGTGCTGAATGGTCTCTTGCAGCACACTTTGCACCTTGCTATCCGAGTCGCGTACCTGCCGGGTGAGCCTTCGCATCTGTCCAATATACAGCTTACTTAACAGCACAAACACTGGAATAATGCCTACGATGACAAAGGCAAGTACTTTGTCCATGGAGAAAAGATACAAGAATGCGCCCACAAACATTGCCACTACCGAAATGGTATTAGGAATAGTTTCGGTTAGAAAACTTACCACCGTGCCAACATCCTGTTCCAGTCTGTTGAGTACATCGCCTGAGTGATGCGACTCTTTTCCCGTCCATTCCGACCGCAAAATACGGTCGAGCATGCGTTGCTGCATACGGTTTTGCGCCTTGATGCCCAAGATGTTGCGCACCCAAATGGAACAGATACGCAGGGCGAAGCCGCAAAGGACGAGCAATGCCATCACCCCTACAGACCAGTAGATAGAACCTTCTGCGTGTCCAGACGCCACGTCAATGGCATGCTGTACAGCCCACACTTGTGCTAAGCTCACCACAACAGAGAGCAAACCAATGGTGGCATTGAGGATAGCTTGCAACTGATTGCCACGCCAAGCACGCCAAAGCCATTTGAAAATGACCCTGGCGGAATATTTGGGGGTAGGAATCTTAAACCATTGTCGGATGTTCATAAGCTGCTGTGTCTATGTGTTATCCCCTTGTGTCTGCCCCCCACATCATCTTTTCACGCAGGGTTGAGAAGTAACGTTGACCGAACCGTTTGACAAATAGGGTTGGAAAAGGAGCTTTGCGAATAGTCAGTTGCGTATGCTCACCTAACTTTGTGGAGCGACCGTCAATGGCAGCGAGGAAGTTGTGTGAGCGTGATTCTACCGTAAGAGTAATGACATTGTTGTCGTTAATCACGATAGGACGGATGTTCAGACTATGTGGAGCCACAGGTGTGAGGCACAAATTGCTGGTCGATGGCACCATGATGGGACCTCCATTTGACAAGTTGTATGCCGTACTACCCGTAGGTGTCGCAATTACTAAACCGTCGGCTTGGTAGGTTACCAAGTAGTCATCGTTCACGCAAGCACGGATGGTAATCATCGCCGCATTGTCACGCTTCAGGATGGCAATGTCGTTGAGGGCGTAAGGGTTGATGTCTAAGGGCTCTCCATTGGTCTCTAATTGAATGACCGAATGCCTCTCTAACTCGTAATGGTGGGCGTAAATGTCAGCAATGGCTTCCTTTAACTCACTCGGAAGGATGTTGGCAAGAAAACCGAGTCTGCCAGTATTCACGCCTATCAGCGGAATTTGTTTGATGCCCACACGTCGGGCAGCCTTGAGAAAGGTACCGTCTCCACCTACGGAAATCACAAAGTCGGCATCGAAGTCTTGTCCTTCAAACCGCTGTACGGTCTCCGATTTGAAATGAACATCTTGACATAAGAAGTCGTAAAACGTGCTATCGATGCTCACGTGAGCACCGTGTGCCTGCAACTCCTCGATGATTCGCAGGAAGAAAGCTGTTTTCTCAGGCTGGTATTCGTTGCCAAAAAGGGCAAATCTTAGTTTCTGTTCTGACATGATTGCGTATCGTTTTATCTGTCCCTGACACAGCAGTCAAGTAAAAAGTAATGACTGACATGCCCTAAGCCGCACGGGCTATACCATGCAAAAATACATATTTATATTGAAAAAAGCGATGAAACGGTAGAAAACAGATTATCTTTTTCGTGGCATCATAGTTGACGGTTCACGAATGATATTGAGATACATTCACCAGGTGTGAGCCTCCCTTTTTATATGTGAACAAATTTGACAGAAAACTAATTCCAGGGATTAAAACCACCAATTTGTCAGAAATACAGAGCATTCAGTGGTAAAATATGTAAATTATTTTGAACTTTTGCTCTGTTTTTCTTATATTTGTAATGACAATTAAAACAATTAAGTTATGAAAACAACATTAAAAACATTATCCATTTTCTTATGTGCCCTGCTTTTATCAGTGGGATTTGCAGCTTGTAGTGATGACACTGATCCAGCAGAGGCCGAAGTGTTCACAGACGTTTATAAAGGAAAAATATCGTATGTAAACCTCAAAACAGATAAGAAAATTTCAGCCAATGACGGCAAAGTAACAGTTGTCAAACTGGGAAACAGCTATTCGTTTCACTTCAACAATGGCATTCCAGACCTGACCAACATCAAGTTTTCGAAAAAAGACGACAACACCTTCGTGAGCATAGGGTCTGATGGTTTGAAAGGAATCAAGATTGACGAGTCTAAACTTCATATCCTTTATGTAAAGGGTAAGGAAACCTGGACGGCTGATTGTACTAGGTAGACTGGGAACGAACAGCCTCACCCACAACCCCTCTACAGCCTCACCCCCAACCTCTCTCCCCTCGGGGAGGGGTAGGGGGTGAGGCTTTCAACTTGTAAACTAACCAACTAGGAATTCTAGGAAAACTAGTATTTCTAGCAAAACTAGCAAAACTAGTAAATCTAGAAAACTAGAAAACTAGACAACTCGTGAACTAAAAACCTCAATTCTATGTTTCCTATTTTAGTATTGGTTTTGGGGGTGATATCCAACAGCATTGAGTTTGGTGTCCAAAGTCATTGAGTTTGATGTCCAATAGCATTGAGTTTGGGGATCAATATCATTGAGATTGGCGAGCAACATATTTTCAACGGTCTGACATGAATCGCATCTAAGGCACAACAAGCAGGTTAGCTGCGAAAAATACTTCACACAAACTACGAATATAGGATGCTTACTAAGCCCACTTATATGAGTACTATAATGCCTTTGGGGCATAGAAATAAAAGGAGGTGTACGCATGGTCGCACACCTCCTTTTATTTACATTTTATATCACTCTCAAAAATTATTTGATGGAGATAGGTTCATCTAAGGTAGTAATATTAATACCGTTTGTCTTACCATCCAAATTCTTGGCAGCGTCCTTGATAATATTGCCCTCTACTTTCTCAGAGCCATCAAGCTTATAATACAATTCAAGTCCGTCAGACTTAGGATTTACTCCTAACATGAATTGTTTGATTTGCTTCTCGGTACGAGCCACGCTCCATACTCTCATTTCGCTCATATAACCATAGAATGGACGTTCTCCCCATGGGAATCCTGCCAGCTTACCAATGTTAAAGCCGACATCCTTATTAGGATCGAAGCCAGCAATGTTCCAAGTAGACTCTGCCCATTTGGCACCATTCAAGTACAGAACGGTTTTTCCAGAAGGCTGATCGTAAGTAATGGCGACATGACACCACTGGTTAGCGGGCAGTTTGTCTGGCGATTCGTAATGCTGGTTTCCTGCAATTTGCAAAATACCTCTACTAATGCCGCCGCCTTCGTCACCAACGCGTAATATCATGATACCTTCGCAACCCATAATGGTATTATTGGATCCCCAGCCAGAAGAATAAACTAAAGCCTCATAGGTAAACGATTTAAAGAAAGTTCCTGCTGGGAATTTTACAGAAATATAGTGATTTGTAAACGTACCCACCTTGTTAATTAAGATTGGTTTTGCTAAAATAACATATTCTATATCCTCACCAGCAACTGTTGGAACACTACTTGATTTCACTCGAACAGGCAAGATATAAGACTTTCCTGCTTCAAGACTATTTAACCCAGACAGGGAAAGCACTACCGGTTTGGCGTGTGTCGCACCTGCTTCAATCACAGCTTGCGGCGTGTTTATTTTCGCATTTTGCGCATTGAAGGGTAAATAGCCTGTACCATGCTTCGCATTATACTCTTTCACCAATGACTCTTCTGCTACCTCATACGATACGTTTACATCCGACGATAGAAGATTGCTAAGACGTGAGGTGATATTGACATCCATCACATCTTTTTCTTCTTTCATCGTTACTTGATATTCACTGCTCTCGAAATAAACTTTTTCTGCGAGCAAATCACATTCGCTCTCGTTATTGCATGCTCCTAACAAGAGGGCTAACCCTCCCATTAAAAGAGAACGGCATATATGTTTGTTTTTCATTGTTATCTCATTTTTGATGATTCACTAAACTACTTTTTCTTTTGGTTGGCTTTCCATTCATTATAAACCTTCTGGTTAATCTGAATAGCTTGGCGCATCCACTTGTAATTAGGCGTGTTGTCGTAGTCGTTGTCAAAACGATAAGCACCTACGCCTCCTTTATACCCGTTGGCTGGCATTTGGGCTGCCTGTCTTAATAATTGACCACCACTACTAAAACTCGATTCAAAATTATCGGTAATAATCAGCTTTTTGGTATCAAAATCATAGCTGTCTAAATTGGGTACCCAGCCATACGATTGTGCAATCCAATAATCAACATAGCCATCCAAGGCTTTGGTTAGACCATGGAATTGTCCGTCAATACAAATTAGTTTGTGGCCATTGCCCTCCGGGTCACTCTTAGGACCAATATACTTGTTCATTTCCTTAATCAAATAAATCAAGTCTTCATTGGTTTGTAAAGTTCCATCCATGTCAAAGACACCACTTCCAATTTCCCAGTCGATGTCATAACCATCCCAATCGTTAGCTACCAACGAGTCGCAGAGAGCTTTCGCAAACTTTGCCAACGCCTGTTTATGGTTCTCTGAACCACGTACGCCATTGTAGCCCCAGAACTTCCAACGAGCTTGTTTCTTTGCCTCATTCAGTCGGGCTTCGTCTTTGCTCCAACCTTCTTGTTCTGCTTTTTTCTCTACTTCGTGGTACACATAATCAGGAGTTCTACCCTTTCCGATATAAGAAAGTAGGGTTACTTCCAGCAGTCTGGTTCCTTTCACTTTTTGCACAAATTCTTTGTCAGCCTTTTGTGCAGGTGTGATTTGAAATCTGTTAGGGGCACCACTCCACATAGACACAATGTCCATACTGTCGGGCATTGAACTAAGGTAACCTCTACGGTAAGTACCTGCTGGCGACCAGTTAGAATACCAACCAAATGCTACAGGGCGACCATAATTATTAGCCGTTTTCTTATAAGCTCTTAAATCAGCATAATATTGTTCGCTCTTTGCGTTGTTCATGGTGTTATAACCACCTACATGGTCAAACTCTTTTGCTTCGGGTTCTACCATATCACTACAGGAGGTCATGAACATTCCTATCGCAAGAGCGAGAAATAGTTGATGATATTTAAAACGTTTCATTATTTTTCGATTTTAAGTATATTATTTATTCTTATTATCCCACCACAGGCGAGTACCAGCTTTATCCTGTCCGTCACGTAGCATCTGACGAGCTTTGTCCAAGTTCTGCTTGTCCTCATCAGATGTAGCCCTATTGGCTGGATAACGCATTCTGCGAATACCGATATTGGTATCAACCTCACCGTTGCTGTAATTCGCCATTACCTTGTGCAGCTTTGGATAGCCTGTACGGCGATATTCACTCCAAGCTTCCTGTCCGTTAGGATAGAGTGCAATCCATTTTTGAATCATGATTTTCTCTAACTTCTCTTCGTTACTGCCACTCCATTTTACGGTAGCATTTGTAACAGAAGGCTCAGAAACATTCACGTTAGGACGCCACATGCTTAGCTCATATTTCATCGGTGTACGGCCAGAATTCATATAGTTGTCTACCTCATTGGCAGAAATGCCATTCTCTTCGAACGACATGGCAATACCCTTGCGATACAGGTCTTCAGCAGAGCCGTTGACAGACATGCCATGTAACGCTGCTTCTGCCAAAAGGAAATACACTTCGGATGCGCGCATCCAATAAGTGGCAGTTGTTTTGGTAACATTAGGTCTTGATGCCATTTTAAATACATCGTTCTGCGAAGCTATATTACCAGTTGGCACTGCCAGGTATTTTCCGTATTGTCCCAACTCCTTAGCGTAATAAGCTTCAGACTCTGTAAAGTATTTAGGAAGTCGTGGATCTTCATATCCACCTAAATAAGCCTGCATTGATGAGCCCATGCGGCACTCATTATACTGATTTGATAAAATCTCAAGGTTATTGATAAAGGTAAGTCCTGCACCTTTTTCCATCTTGGCTTCATCGTCCTTAGACTGCATTACACCGTAAGGATTGTTCACCGCTTGCAGTACATACTTCTTTGACATCGCCTCGTCAGCATAATATACACGCATCGCCAAGCGAAGCATTAGAGAGTTGGCATAAACTATCCATTTCTTTACATTGCCTCCATACACGGCATCAGCATTGGGCAACAACTTGGTAGTACCACGCTCAAGAGCATTGGTCAGCACGCCAATGGCATTCGTCAAATCCTCAAACATGCATTTGTACACGTCTGCCTGACTGTCATACGGCACACTAATAAGTCCCTTTCCTGCCTCTTTGTAAGGAATTGGACCGAACATATCGGTAGCCTTATGCCAAGTAGATACTTTGAGAATTTGTGCCAAAGCATAAGCCTCTGGGAAATCTTTCTCGGTCTTTATCTTGATGTCTTGCCACAACGGTATCACTTTGGTATATGCCGAAGTGTACGATGCCGATACCCAACCGTCCATCAAGAAATAGGTTAAGTTGTTACGACCGCTGTTCCAGTTGTTGTTTTGGGCAAAGTAACCACTCCAACAATCGGCAGCCAAATGATAAGCTACTTGATATTCGTTGGCAACATTCGTTCCGTCGTCTTGTGTGCCAACAGGCACTACACACTTTTGCAAAGCTGTTATAGGACCACCGACAGAGATACCGTCCATTTTACCTTCTTCGGGAAGCATCTCGAACTCGTTGGTATTGATTTTCTCAAAGTCGCACGAAGCAAACAATGACAAAGCCAATAAACCTATCATATATTGTTTATATCTTAGAAATTTCATAGTTGATTAGAATTTAAATTTTACACTAAATCCATAACTCTTCAGACTGGGCTGCATGAAGTAATCGTTTCCTTGTCCATAAGTTCCTGTAGAAGGAGTCACCTCTGGATCGAAAGGTGCCTTGCAATAAATCATCCAAGGATTGTTAGCCACAAACGAGAGTGTTAAATCTTTCACCACATTATTGAACCAACGAGAATTAAACTTGTAACTGAAAGTTAACTCTTGCAATCTAACATTGGTCGCACTATAGGTATAATAGCCAGCCAAGGCTGTTTCGCCTGTACCTATCAAGTTATAATAGTTTTTGGCATCGAACACTCCCTGTTCTGGAATCAGCACACCACCAGCATCACGAGCATCGGCAGAGGCTTGCGACACACCAAACTTATCGAGCAATGCTTGTGTAGAAGAAGTAACAACACCACCCACACGTGCATTGATCAAGAAGCTTAGTCCGAAACCTTTATAAGAGAATGAGTTGTTCCAACCCATCGTAAAATCTGGTGTAGTCTTACCGAGGTACACGGGATCTACATTCTCTACGTTGAAGCCACCAGACGAGGTAACATTGATAAATCCTTGATTATCTTTAGCCAAGAACTTATTTGCATAGATGTCGTTGATAGAACCTCCAACCTTTAAGATAACACGACCATTGTCTTTAGAAACTTGAGGAATGTTAATAGGTTTGGGACTCATGGGGTGAGTATAATCCTTCACCATCTCAATAATTTCATTGTTGTTGTGCGAATAGGTAAGCGAAGAGTTCCAACCTAACTCGCCAAAGTTGTCGTGATAACCCAAGGTCATCTCAACACCGCGGTTCTCCACGTTTCCTGCTTGTAGATATACGGCTTTATAACCAGAGCTTTCGGGCAATTCACCGATAAACGTTTGGTTGTAGGTATTCGATTTGTACCATGTGAAGTCGAAAGATAGCTTTTTAAATAAACGTGCCGTCAAACCAAGCTCATACGACTTTGTACGTTCTGCCTTATAATCGGTAAACGGATAAATGTCGGTTGATTTCAAACTACCGCCCAAAATAGGCGTTGTGATGGTTCCCGGTGTCATACCCGAACGTGATACAGGCGAACCAACTTCGGTGAACGAACCTCTTACTTTGAGGTAAGAAATGGCTTTTGGTAATTTTACCATTTCAGAAATGATGCCTGACAAACCAACAGATGGATAGAAGAACGACTCTTCGGAAGAATTAACCAAGCGCGAATTCCAGTCGTTTCTGCCTGTCAAGGTAAGGTAGAGCATGCTCTTGTAGCCTAATTCGGCACTGGCAAAGGCTGCCACATTGCGCACCTTGCTGTCGCCACCTTCCTCGCGAATCTTACTATCGGTAGGATCGATGTTCGTCAAAGAAAACTTATTGGGTACCAACGTCAGGTTACCACCATAGCCTCTGGTGAGTGAGCCATAATCTGAATAGCTGTAACCAATGTTGGAAGCCAAGCTAAAGTCTCCAAACCTCTTGTTGATACTGGCAATAAAGTCAACATAGGTCTGATGGTCTTTATAGTTATAGTATTCGTATGCGCCCTTTGACTTAGCAAACACATCGTATGAAGAAGCATAAATCTTTCGTTCGCTCGTCATAAAAGTTCTGTCAAAACGTACACGACCAGCAAGATCCAACCAATCTAAGACGTGATAAGTGAGGCCTGCATTAAACATATAACGGTCTTTATCATCAGGAGATAAATTACGATAAGCTGTCCAATAGGGATTTTGATTGGCAAATTTACCATCTAATATGGGCCAATATTGCAATGGGAAGTTTCGTGTATTGTCGTAACGCTCAAACGTTTTGATGGCATCGAACGACTCGCCACGTGGGAACAGATAAGCAGCAACAATAGGATTCCAATACTCACCTTGAGATACCATATTGTTGTCTTTTTGCTTGATGTACGATGCACCTAAGTCTAATTGAACCTTACCACCAAAGAGTTTTGAAGAATTACGGACTGTAAAGTTCAATCGGTCGTACGTATTGTTTGGCACAATGCCCTTTGAATTAGTAGAAGCTACCGATGCAAAGGTTTGATTATACTCATTACCTGTGTTTAGGGTCAATGAGTTGATAAAGTTAGTACCTGTGCGGAAGAAGTCTTTTGCAGGGTCGTACGAACTGGGCGTTGCAAGTTTTTCACCCCAGCTCTCGTAAGAACCTGCTTTGTTACCGTATGTGTTTTGGAACTTAGGCATGAGCAAAGGAGAGCTGAAATCGGCTGCTGACGAGAATGATATCTCCATTTTTCCCTCTTTACCCTTTTTAGTGGTAATGAGGATAGCGCCATTCGCTGCATTACTACCATACAAGGCAGCGGCAGAAGGACCCGCCAAAACGTTGATACTCTCAATATCTTCAGGGTTAAAGTCGGCAATACCTTCACTGCTGACACGTCCCTCTCCTAAAACACCACTATCTGAACCTCCATTAAAGTTGAACAAGGGGATACCATCTATTACATACAACACATTGTTGCTGCCTTCAATAGATTTAGCACCACGCATAACCACACGCGTAGCACCACCCACACCACTGGCACTTTTGGTAATGCTTACACCTGCTACCTTACCATTGAGCGAGTTGACAAAGTTGGCATCCTTGTTACGAGTCAGTTCTTCACTCTTTACTTGTTGTACATTGTAGCTCAAAGCCTTCTCTTCGCGCTTGATACCAAGAGCCGTTACTACCACTTCACCCAGTTGTTTAGAACTTTCGTTCAAGACAGTAGTAGAGGTGACATCAGAAGCCTTGAATTCACGAGTAGCAAATCCAACATACGAGAATTCAAGTATGTCATTGCTACGAACATTGAGGCTATAGTTTCCGTCAATATCGGTTGCAGTTGCAGTCTTGCTGCCCTTCACTCTCACCGTAACACCTGGGAGCGATTCGCCATTTTCATCTGTCACTTGCCCTGTCACCTTGATGGTAGCCTGGTCTTGTGCAGAAGTGTTTACTTTAGCTTTAGGTTTCTCACTAATCAAGATGTGGTGGTCGGTAATGGTGTAATCGACGTTGGTGCCCTTGAAAAGTTCTTGTAAGAGATCGGACAACTTCATCTTGTTAGAACTTACTTGGACTACCTTCTTCAAATTGATGACATTTTGTCCATAGTCCACTGATTTGTTGGTCTGTTTTTCAATAGCAGTAATCAAGGTCTTCAGCGTTGCTTTGCGTTGCTGCAACTTGATGACTTGATTTTGTGCAAACCCTGCTGATGAAATAAATAACAATGCGCCAACCAAAAAAGTTTTGCTGAATGGCATCATCGTTAACCGCGTTTTTTTAGCCTTAGGTTTCATTACTTTGTGTAAATAAAATAAATTGATAGTTTTAATATAGATTCGTTAATCGTGCGCATCCGTGATTGCTCTTCTTGCCATCACCCCGATGCGGCCTCAATATTTACATGTTATTATTACATATTGCCTGCTTTGTGTCCTCCTTTCTTCACATTAAGTGTAATTGTATGTTGTTGATGAATATAATCTAAGTTTCCAGATATTTTCGTCAGCACTTTCATCACGTCGTCAATACCTTCATCTGCCCTGAAAGCCATGGTGAATTGCTGTGACAAATCAACTGCCGGAGTGGTCTTGATACTGACGTTGTATCGACGCTGCAAATCAGCAATGATTGCTTTCAAAGGCGTTTGGTCGAACAACAATTTACCATCCATCCATTGATTGTAATTCCCGCTGTCCACGCTACGCTTTGTCATTTTACCACTGATGCGATTGTAAACCGCCTGTTCATCGGGCAACAGCGTCATGGCGATTTTATCTTCATAAACTTTCACCTTACCTTGTTCCAAGGTTGTGGTAACCAGTTCCTCGGCAGGATAGGCCTTCACGTTAAAATGAGTACCCAGTACCTTGACCTTCAAATTGCCCACATGTACGATAAAAGGCTGACTGCTATTTTTAGCAACATCAAAATGTGCCTCTCCGTCTAAGTAGACATCACGCCGAGAAAACAACCGGTTAAAGCGTTGGGGATAAAATAAGGAAGAACCTGCGTTGAGGCGTACCTGGGTTCCATCGGACAAAAGCAAGACTTTGGTTTGACCGTTGTCCACATGACATTCGGTGAGCATGGCTTGGGAAGCCATCTGGTTAGAAGCCACAAACCAGGTAGCCAGACATAAAGCAACGGGTAAGAAGATAACAGCAGCATACTTCAATACCTTCAAACGTATTTGGCGAGCACGCTCCTGATGGTCGTGATGAGAACGAAGAGCTTGGTTTCGCAGAACCGACTGCGACATGGCGTCGGCATTCATCACGTCATCGGTTTCATCCCAAACGCGTTTTAACGCTTCGTCTTTCGCCTCTCTATCAGCCTCGTCAATGAACCACGACATCACTTGATGTCGATAGCGAGACGGAATGAGTCCATCTGCAAAATATCGAATGATTTTGTATGCGGTTTCCTTGTTCATGATTTAGGGTTTTACTCAATAGACAATGATAACGGCCAACACACGCAGTTAAAAGATGTTAAATAAAGGTTTGTCAATAAACCACAGCCTTTCGGTCCCACAAAAGGGTGCTTCTTGTGAAGATAAAAGCTTGCTATCATCCTAGTAACGCATTTGATTTTATTTTGACAAAGAACCTCTTCATATTTTGTGTATTTGCAAACAGTCACTCATTTGGTCGCAAATTCGCCAAGCATTTGCGATTTTTATATTTTCCTATCAATCAATGTGTTGTGAATTTGGTAGGCGATTTTAGGCTTGCGTTTCACCACCTTTTAGGGCAAAAGCATTGCGTTAAGGATGTTATCTGCATGCTTTTCATAGGTTAGTGCATGCAGATAGCTCATCAAAGTCATGTAGCTTGAGCAGAAAACTCATTGCTTTTGCGCCAAAAGTTGAATTTTCTTACCCGTTCAACTCATTTTTTGCATGCTGGTTGCCTATTGCTTTTTTTCTATATTGAAAGTTTAAACTGGCCATTTTTAGGGCAGTTTTTGTGACAAAAAATTAACTTTTCATGCGAAATTCAAGGCGACACACGAAGATTTACACTATTACCGACAGCTCGTTTGGCAGCAACTCATCTCGCCGGCCAAGCAGTTGCTTTTCAACACAAAGGGTTTGTAAAATCAATGTAATATTTTTTAAGATGTTGTTTTTTATCGTATATTTGCGCAAAAGAATACTTATAATCACCTTTCAATGTCTAAGAAAATAATAACGGTAGGGCAAACCAACCCCCAGGATATCGAATGCCTAAAAGCATACGATGTGCTGTTTACACGTTATTATGCCAAGGTGAGAAACTTCGTTTATGCCATCGTCAAAGACGAAAATGAGGCTGAAGACATTGCTCAGGATATCTTTCTTAAATTGTGGATTCAACGCGATAAAATAGGAATCGTTGACAATTGGGATGCCTATTTGTTCGCTATGGCACGCAACTGCACACTGAATGCCCTCAAACAGAAGATGCATGAGCACAATTTAAGAGCTTACCCGGAGGCCGGTATACCCGAAGAAAATTCTTTGGAAGAAATGATTTTCAGTGAAGAACTCAAGGCGATTCTCGAAAACGTTATCAGCAAAATGCCCGATCAGCGGCGCAGAGTATTCACCATGAGCAGATTGCAAGGCATGACAAATCAGGAAATCGCTCAAGCCTTGCACATCAGCAAACGCACCGTAGAAACACATATTTCGGCTGCATTGGCACAGATCAGGCGGGTTGTGACGATGGCTGTCGTGTTTCATTTCCTTGTTTCGTAAAGAAAAACAAAGGTGTTCAACCCCATCAAGTACGCCCTTGCTCATGGATGCTGCTAAGAACTGCAAGCGTTCATGGCTCAGCTAAACCGCACAACCACTTGCCTCATAGAAGCGTTGACTAATGATGCCAACGCTTATGCCTTCACTATCAACACGGTAGCGTATGCAGCCATTCCCTCCTGACGGCCCACAAAGCCCATGCGTTCACTGGTGGTAGCCTTGATGGAGATGTTGTCTTCATCGGTTTGCATCAGCCTAGCCAAACAACTCTTCATGGCGGGTATATGGGGATTAATCTTGGGCTGTTCGGCACAAACGGTGGCATCAACATTGCCGAGTTGGTACCCTTTGGTGGCGATGAGTGCCATGGTTTTCTGCAAGATCACCTTGCTGTCCATGTTGAGGGTTTCATCAGAGGTATCGGGAAAGTGATAACCGATGTCACGCATGTTGGCTGCTCCAAGCAAAGCATCGCAAATGGCATGAATCAAGACATCGGCATCGCTGTGTCCCAACAATCCCATCGAATGCTCTATCTTGATGCCACCGAGCCAAAGGTCGCGCCCTTCCACTAATTTGTGGACATCATAGCCAAAACCAACACGAAAAATAGGAAGCATAAGGTAAAAGTTTTTTAGTTGACAAGTTGACGAGTTTACGAGTTGACAAGTATCTAGATTTCTAGTTGTCTAGTTTTTCTAGTTATCTAGTTTTCCTAGATTTCCTAGGGTTCCTAGATGTTCTAGATTTTCTAGGCTCCTAGATTACAAGTTTACATGTTGATAGCCTTGCTATTCACTCCCCTCCCCTTCGGGGAGGGGTCGGGGGAGAGGCTGCCATTTTTACCTCCTAAACAAGTCTTTAATCCCATCCATATCAAAGTTCAATGAGAAGCGAAGGGTTTGGTCAAGCGGGTTGCTCTTCGCCATGGCAATGACATAACCTGCATCCAATGAGAACACACTCATCTTGAAACCGGCACCTACCGTAAAATATTTTAAGTTACCTTTATTCTCCGCTTGATGATGATAGCCTGCTCGCAAGGCGAACTGATCGTGATAAACATACTCGGCACCTACGCTCCATTGTATTTCCTGCAACTCTTCTTTCGCACCATTGGGGGCATCGCTGAAGCTTTTGAAAATACCGCTGATGCTCGACACGTCATAATATTCTTTCTGTACACGCTCCTGGTAGTCCTCCGTACTCTCGCCCTCATTCTGTTTTGGGTAGGTGGGTACCAATAATTTGTTGGCATCGGCTGCCAAGGTAAACCGGTTATATTCATCGATGGGAATCATCAGAGAAGCACCCAACCGCAGGTTGGTGGGAATGAATTCACTGTTGTCGCTGCCACCAAAAGTAATCTTACTACCGATGTTTGAGATGTTGAGGCCGATGCCCAACTGACTTTCACGTTCCCCAATGTTGATATAATTTTGATAATAGGCCGAGATGTCTGCGGCGAAAGCCGAGCCTGGAGTGGTTTCATCCTTAAAGTCGTAAGTTAAGTCAGAGTAAATCCAACGCACGGCAGCACCTAATGAAAATCGCTCACTCAACATCAACGAGTAGGCTACATCCAATGACATTTCGTATGGGTTGATGGTCATCCCACCCCCTTTGCCATCTCTGTCAACATTGGTTGTCACCTCGCCCAGTGAGAAATAGCGCAGCGAACCCGACACGGCACTATAGTCACCGATGCGATAGTAGCCTGCCAGGTAGGCTAAATCGATGTCGTTAACCAACTGTCGGAGCCACGGTGTGTAGTTGAGTGCCACACCAGCACGACTGATGGTGAAGGGATATTTGGCCGGGTTCCAATATTGCGAAACCACGTCAGGATCGGTAGCCGCACCCACATCACCTATACCGGCTGAGCGAGCATCGGGTGCAATCATTTGTGAGGTGACCGATGAGTGGACTGGATTAAACATGTTTCGTTTGTCTTGTGCTGACAATGTAATGGCAAAGCAGACAAACAACAGCATGCAAAATATTCTTGGAAATGTTTTCATTCTGTTCAGTAACTCTTTTCTGTTATTGATTAAAAAACGCACGGGATGGTTAATTATTGCCTATCACGATGAGTTTCTTCGCTTTGGAAACCTTCGGACTGCCCTCAGAGGAGAGCAACACACGATAGAGATAAACGCCAGTTTGCAAGCGTGCCCCACTGTCTACTCTCAAGTCCCAGTCAACAGTATAAGCATCATTAGTACTCACGCCACGTTCCTGATGCTTCCATAGTTGGCGGCCACTCATGTCGAACACGTCAATTTCCACATCCACCTGTGTGCCTACCCTGTCGTGGTTGATGATGAAGGTCGTAGTGGTGCGTGCGGGATTGTTCGTGCAATCGACCGAAAACAGGTTGGGTTGCATACCCTTGACGACATGGAATGTCAGTTCTGCGGTTGAAGAATTGTTCAAAACATCCCATGCTCTGAATTGCAACTTGTGCGGACCAGGAGCCAATTCGGGGATGTTGTAATACGTGGTTCCGGTGGTATAACTGCCAAAGTCGTACACGAAATGATCGTTGAGGTTATACGTTTTTGACATTTCTCCATCGATAATCAACTGCAAGTCGTGCCCAATGCCGCTTCCGGCGCTATTGATTCCATTTTCATCGGTGATTTTCGCAACGAAATAAGGTGTGCTGTTCACCTTGTCGCCATTGGTGAACGACGGCGAGTTGAGGTAACAGTAAATGGATGGTCCGATGGAATCGTTGACCACATCGGCCGTGCCACCAATCGTGAACGCCTCGCTGGTACCGTGCGCTTTCAACTGATGGTCATCACTCAAGGCATACAAATTCATCAATCCCGTGCCATCCGTGTAATTGATGTCCTGCGGAATGGCGAAGGTCAATGTAAACCTTCCACCAACAACGTTGCCAGATCCGTTGAACAAGGTCTTGGTGCGATCGTAATAGGTAAACGGACTGGTGATGTCAGCCGCATCGTTCATTCGGCCAACAATTTTTTCCTGACTATCCCGAACGGTTACAGTTACCGTTCCATTGAAGTCGGCTGCGTACTCTACATGCCCCGTCACTTTGGCTATTCCACCAGCCTTGAGAGAAGCTTTGACATCAGTTGATACGGGAGCACCGTTGATGGAGTCGACTACTACCTTTAAGGTGGGCTGATGAAGTGCCACGGCTGGGTCGCCCAACAATGAATATTGTAGTTTGTTGTCGGTCAAGTCGCGTTTGGTATCAATCATCTCATTCTTGGCCAAGCGTTGAGCTTCACCTATCGTAATCGGTTTCCCAGCATGGTCCTTGCTCAACACATGCCGCAGGAAAGAGGTGTTGATCATGGCATTGTAATAAGCCCAAACGGTACGGGTTGTGCCAAAGAAAGCCAAGGCACCGCCCTTTGGATTTAGTACAGCTGCCTCACCAATGGTCGGAACGACGCCATCGAAAGGCATGATGTCACACGAAGCTGTGACCCACAAGGGAAGATTGGGATTATTGAACGACTGGAAATCACTTAAATTCAATACCTTTTCATGGGAAATCTGTGTTTCTAACCCATGTCCGGCGTAATCCATGATGAGGGCACCTGCCGCCTGTTGTTGCTTAATCAGTCGAGTTACCTCTGGGTAGGCATGTCCTGTCGACGAAGTTTCGCGAACGTATGCATCCCACATGATTTTCTTAACCAAATAGCCGGGATATTGTGTTGAGATGGCATCGGCCGTGGCATTGATGTCACGCATGTGCAGATTGTCCTCGCCATCATCGCCCATGAACACCAAGGTGTTTTGCCATGCACCGCCATTTTGGTTTTTCACATAGTTGATAACCTTATCAACCATCACTTTGGCCTCGGCTTCTGTCTTCACCGGAAAACGACCCACGGCGACATCTTGCTTGTCAGAGAAATTGGTATTCAAACCTTCTCCGTCGTCCAAAGCGCAAAAAAAGCCATCGTCTACATAGCAATGAAGGGCACTGAACGAATTTTCACTTTCAAAACAAAGTAGGTAATCGTCAGGATTGAGGTTGCGACAGTTGGCCGTCAGCATTCGGTTGTCCCAGACACAATCGCCAAACAGCAACAGATATTTCGGCATGTCAGCATCGGTTTGTGCCCGATCGTACAGCATCTTGAGGTACCTGCGATAGGCATTTGCATCAGGAGTGCCACTCGAGAACTCGTTGTAAAGTTCATCAGCTGGCACGATGCGCACCCGCATGCCATCGTTTTGTTCGTGGAAAGCCTTCAGGCGTTCGGCCTGCGTACGAAGCTTTTGACTGGTAGGAATGATGATGACCATGTCGGCGAAGCCATCTCCATGCAAGTCTTGGTTGGTAATGTTGTACACATATTCTGGGACAGGGAAGGAGGTTCCTTTGAGTTGTGGTGCCGGCAGAGGCTTTTGCCATGTAAAAGAAATATAATCCAAGCGAATTGGACCACCGGAGTTCGTGGATATCTTGACAGAATCAGTGATGCCTGTTCTGTTGATCTCATACACTGCACCCGCTTCATTTCCACTGTCATGGTCTCTTAAACGGATGTTCAACGTCCCCAATTCGGCATTCTGATAGGCCACAGTTGCCTGAGATGCGGTGCCAGCAGATAGATTTACTGACATCTTAGCACGGCCTTGACCCGCCTTAGACGGAATGATAAAAGTCTTGGAAGAACCTCCAGGGATGGGATTGGGGTCAAACAAGTTGCGCCCGCCAGCATACCATGCATGACCGTCAACTTCGTAAAGGGTGTGATAATCGTCAGGCGAAGGATAGAAAGATGCCAGAAATGCCGTAGAATCGACAGACGTAGGTGTGTCATCTGTCTGCGTTAAAAAGTAATAGCCATAGTCTGAATAAGGGTTGCGAGTGCGACGAGTGGCTGTGTTGGAATCCCATGACACCGGCCCGTATGCATAAAACAATCGACGTCCATCAACCCAACATGTGGGAACTTCCTTCAAATCATCGGTTGCCACCAACTCTTCTGCCACCAGTTTCTCATTTTGTAACCTACCGCCATAGCCATAAACTTTCACCTTATTAATATCTGTAAAGCCGGCCTTGCGAATCAAGTCATCCGTCAACCGATACACGCCAGATGCGGGTACGCGTATCTTTGCCCACTTGCCTGATGCCAATACGGAGTGAGCCGCATAACGACTTGAACCGCCTGCCCTTGTCTGTACTGCGGCATGTCGCAGCGATTGCTTGCGTGGTTGGGCTTCTAATCGCAGCATGAAGCTGACCAAGATTTGATATTTGCCGTCACGAAACACCAAAGGGCAGAAGTCTACCTCCAACAATCCCTTCTTTCTATCCAAAGCCAACCGCTGTCGGATAGGTGGTAAGGCTGGCAATGGTGCATCAGACAGCTGTCTGTAACGTGCAATATCGGCCGACGTCATGTCGATGAATTCGGGGTAGAGAATAGAAACGGAATAGGAAGAGTCAGCGTATTGATTGCCCAGCGCAAAGGAATGAGAGAAATGAGGCAACCGTGAATCTATCTTCACGTCAGCTGCCGTCAAGTTAAAGAAACGCTCTTGGGCAGAAACACTCAAGCACAAAAGCGACAAAAAACCTATAACAAGAAATTTGATTCCTCTCAACACGCGTTCTAATTCTGTGTTTATTTGCAATTCATTTCAAGCACTTTCCGGTCTGCCAGATACCCTTCCAAATGGTCGTTTACCTCCACATGACCTGTTCCCGCAGGCGTTCCGGTGTACAAGATATCACCAGTCTTCAAGGTGAAATATCGACTGATATAAGCAATCAGCTCATCAATCTTATACAACATGTCACCCGTGAATCCTTTTTGAACCGTCTTTCCATTGATATCAAGATGGAAGTTGAGCGCCTGTACGTCGCGGAACTTGCCTACATCTACCCATTCACCCAACGCTGCCGCACCATCAAATCCTTTGGATAGCTCCCAAGGCTGCCCTGCTGAGCGTAACTTTTGTTGCAGCTCACGGGCGGTGAAATCTATTCCCAGGGTAACAGCATCGTAGTAACGGTGGGCAAATCGCTCTGAGATTGTCTTTCCTAATCGACAAATCCGCACGACTACTTCGGCCTCGTATTCTATCCTCCCCAAGTCATCGGGAATGAAGAACGGCTTATGATCTTTGAGCAAAGCCGAATCAGGCTTCATGAAAATCACAGGATTCTCTGGTTTTGATAACGTTCCCAACAGCTCTTTATTGTGCTGTGCGTAATTCATTCCAACGGCAAATATCTTCATCTCTTTGATTTTTTCTATTGATTCTACGCAGCCGGCAGCTGCAATTTGGTATGCTGCAAAGATACTACAAATTAGAAGAAGTAGCGAAGATAAACGCAAAAAGCCCGATTGAGAGGTACTCAACCGGACTTTTCTATGTCACAAATCTTCCTTCCTTGGAAGCGATTTCTTAATCAGCGCGCAAGCTAAAACGCTTGAAATCGACGATTTCCAAATCCTTGTCAGCCTGTTTCAGATATTCAGAAACAGTGATTTTGCTGTCCTGGATATATTCTTGGTTCAACAAGCAGTTTTCTTTGAAGAACTTGTTCATACGGCCTTTGGCAATATTCTGAATCATATTTTCTTGCAAGTGCTCCTTCTTGTCAGCTGCTGTTTCAGCCTTAATCTTACGAATTTCTTCTACTTGCTCAGCGGTAATCTCACCCTTGCGGAGGCCTTCCTCCATGTGTTCCTCGCTCTCAGCGATATACAGGTTGAAGCCAGCCTTCTTCAATGCTGCTGTGACAGCCTTCTCAATCTGCTCTTCTTTGGTCTTCTCTACGGCCACCTTGTACTCAGCATCTTTCACTTCTTGCGAAACGTTTTCTTCATTCAAGGCCACAGGGTTCATTGCAGCAACCTGCATGGCGATGTTATGAGCCTGCTCTTCAGCAGGTTTGTTGGTTTGAACCATCGTGCACAAGATATTCTTATTCATGTGGTTGTATGCCTCGATGTTTTCACCTTCGAGGAAACGATAGCCATCCAACTCCATCTTCTCGCCTGTGATACCAGAACGAAGTTTAACAGTTGTGGCAACATCTTTTCCATCTGCAAGCTTCAAAGTAAGGATTTCATCGATGGTCTTGGCCTTAGCAGCAACGGCAGCGTCGAGGATGTTTTGTGTACACTCGATGAAGTCCTTGCCGTTAGCCACGAAGTCAGTTTCGCACTTCAAAGCAATCATTGCAGCGAAGTCTTTGTCAACTTTCACAAGCACACAACCGTTTGAGGTCTCACGATCAGAACGCTTGGCAGCGATAGCCAGTCCGCGTTCACGAACCAACTCAACAGCCTTGTCCATGTCACCAGCAGCTTCGGTCAACGCTTTCTTGCAATCAGCCAAACCAGCGCCGGTCATTTTACGAAGCTTTTGTATATCAGCAATTGTTACAGCCATAATATAAAAATCTTATTTATTGGGTTAATATTATTCTTTTATAAAAAAGGACAGAGAAGAATGAAGAGCGCACCAGATATGTAAAGAACATACCTTTCCCCCTTCGTTCTTCTCTATTCAATATGATTATTCAGCAGCAGGAGCTTCTTCTTTAGCTTCAGCTTCCTTGTTTTCTTCCTTTGCAGGCTCAGCCTTTTCAGCTACTTCCTCTGTTCCTTCAGCCTTCTCAGCCTCTTCGGTCTGCTTGCGAGCCTTGCGAGCACGCTTTGGCTTAGCCTCTGCAGCTTCCTCTTGTTGCTCGGCAGCAGCTTTTTCATCAGCCTTTTCTGCCTTGCGCTCCTCCAAACCCTCAGCGATGGCTTGGCAGCAAGCAGTCAAGATAACTTCTACAGAATCTTTCGCATCATCATTTGCGGGAATCACGAAGTCGATGTTCTTAGGATCAGAGTTGGTGTCAACGATAGCGAACACAGGGATGCCCAAGCGATTGGCTTCCTTCACGGCGATGTGTTCCTTGCATACGTCTACAACGAACAGTGCGGAAGGCAAGCGTGTAAGGTCGGCAATAGAACCCAAGTTCTTCTCTAACTTGGCGCGTTGGCGTGTAATCTGAAGCAACTCACGCTTGGAGATGTTTTCGAATGTGCCATCAGCCATCAGCTTGTCGATGTTTGTCATTTTCTTCACAGCCTTACGAATGGTTGGGAAGTTGGTGAGTGTACCACCAGCCCAACGCTCGTTCACGTATGGCATGTTTACAGATGCAGCCTTCTCGGCTACGATGTCCTTAGCTTGTTTTTTAGTAGCGACAAACAAAACCTTCCTACCAGACTTCGCAATCTGTTTCAAAGCTTCGGCTGCTTCGTCTATCTTTGCAACCGTTTTGTTCAGGTCGATGATGTGAATGCCATTGCGCTCCATGAAGATATAGGGAGCCATGGCTGGATTCCATTTGCGACGGAGGTGTCCGAAGTGGCTACCTGCCTGCAATAATTGGTCAAAATTTGTTCTTGACATTTTTCTTTTCTTTAAATTGTTTACTTTCTTTTTAGTTGATTAGAACCAATCTTCGAGTAGTTCGCCACGCATGGGAAATCTCGAGGATTTAGATACTAAACGGGTGATCAGTTTACGAGTTGATAGTTTACAAGTTAACAAGTTTACAGTTTACAAGTTAACAAGTTTACAGTTGATAGTTTACAAGTTTGGAAGTATCACCTCGTCAACTTGTCTACTCGTGAACTTGTCAACTACTTTCCTCATTAACGCTTACTGAACTGGAAGCGACGACGGGCCTTTGGCTGTCCTGGCTTCTTACGCTCAACAGCACGGCTGTCACGTGTCAAGAATCCATTGTCCTTCAACACCTTCTTATCTTCAGCATTCAACTTGACGAGCGCACGGGCAATGGCGAGGCGAAGCGCCTGGCTCTGACCTGTGAATCCGCCACCATCAAGGTTAGCCTTGATGTCATATTTTCCTTCAACCTCAAGTGTTTCCAATGGCTGTTTAACCACGTAACGCAAGATAGCTGATGGGAAATAGGTTTCAATATCTTTTTTGTTAATCGTTATTTTGCCGGTACCTTCAGTGAGGTATACGCGAGCGATGGCGCTCTTGCGGCGGCCTATTGCATTGATTACTTCCATCTTTCCTTATTATTTATACTGGTTAATATCGATAGCCTTAGGCTTCTGTGCAGCCTTGTCGTGCTCAGCGCCTTCGAATACATACAGGTTGCTCAGCAAAGAGCGTCCCAACGGACCCTTTGGCAGCATACCTTTCACGGCATGACGAACAATCTTGTCAACACCGTTCTTGCGAGTACGAAGCTCAGCAGGGGTATTGAAACGCTGTCCACCAGGATAACCGGTATAACGTGTATAAAGCTTGTCAGTTTCTTTCTTGCCAGAGAACTTGATTTTCTCGGCATTGATGATGATGACGTTGTCTCCACAATCAACATGAGGAGTGAAAGTTGGCTTATACTTGCCACGCAGCAACTTAGCGACCTTTGAGCAAAGGCGACCAACAATCTGGTCGGTTGCGTCTACTACGACCCACTCTTTTTGAGCTGTTTCCCTGTTGACGGAAATAGTCTTGTAACTTAATGTGTCCATTAAAAATTTAAATTTTACTACTAAAAAACGTTTTTATTTCACTCATGTACGAACGATTCACTAACCGTGATGCTCGGCCAAAAGCACCACTATTAACACATCCGCACAGGGGACTCTAAGTTCATCCCCGAAATAATCGGTCTGCAAAAATACACATATCTATAAACATAGCCAACATAAGGCTCTCTTAATAGCTGTTATTTTATAATTTATTAATTATATTACGATTTATTAACACTATTCGTTTGGGTTAAAATCTACTTATTGGAGAAATTGGTAGAACACCCAAAAATAAAGTGAAACGAAGGGGGTTCAGACAGAAAACTTCAATTATTTTTACCAAAAAAAGGCCCAAAAACAGCCCTTCTGAATTTTCATTCTGGAGAAAAACAATAGGCCTGACGGATGAAAACAAGGAGCTGTTTAGCCTGAAAAAAGTGTTTTTAACCCCCGAAGCGACGAAATTAGCCTCCAAAAGACGTCATTTATCACCCCTATACGTATGCTATTGCATGGCAAAGGCATGTCTATTAGCGTGTAAAAGCAATGCTTTTGAGAAAACAAGACTGATGAGAGAATTGCTTTTTGCGACTATAATGTTATAACATCTTGTGTGATAATAAGATATAAATATATCTTATCCTTGGCGTATTTGAAGCCAAACAATCTGCTGTTGTCAAATAATGAAATTATGAAAGGTGTGTTTGTAAAGAAAAATGTTTCGGTTTTAGGCCGGGAAGATTCTTCTTGACATTTTGCTGCGAGAGCAAAGGGTGGGGGCTACGGAAGGTTGATGGGAGTTGTCGGGAGTAAACAGGGAGTTAACAGGAGGTAGCAGGGAGTTGAAAAGGAGTTAGCTGGGAGTTAAAAAGGAGTTAGTGGACAATAGCTTTTTTGTGATTGACTACAAAAGCATTCGTTTCTATTGTCCTGCCGAACTAATGTCCGCTAACTCCTTTTTAACTCCTCGCTAACTCCCGTTAACTACCTTTCTACCTATAATTCAATGACAAGAGTTTGGCGTGGAGATAGCTTGATGTCTTTGCTCATGTCCATGCTTTCGCCGGTAATGACGTCATGAGCAGCAGTTGATTTGCCAATGATCTCGGCATAACGCTTCACGTCCAACTGGGCTTCTTTCGAAGTTCCGTTGAGTACGATCATCACTGTTTTACCTTGATGTTGGCGTGCTAAGACGTACACCCCTTGATGAGGGATGAACTGAATCTGCTTGCCTTGGGTTATTACTTCATTGCCTTGTCGCCAATGCAGCAGCTTGCTGAGCCAGTTGAACATGTCGTTTTGTTCCTTTGACCTGCCTTCTGCCGCAAATGCTGTGTGTGCATCGCCTGGGAAACCACCGGGGAAATCCTGCCGTACATAACCATCTGTTATCTCTTTGGTGCCATTCATCAGCACTTCGGTGCCGTAATACAGCTGCGGAGTGCGGTTCATGGTGAGCAAAAGAGCTAAGGCTTGCTTCAGTGCAGCGACATCTTGTCCATTACCTAAGAATCGGTCGGTGTCGTGATTCTCGATGAAAGCCATGACATCTTTTGGATTTTCGTATAGGTAATCGTACACCAATGAGTTGTAAACCCTATTCAGTCCGTCCCACCAGCCATCGGTTTCTTCATTCTTCGCCTTGTTGATTTTCTCAAAGAAACTAAAGTCCATGACGCTTTTCAGGTTGCTGTTGATGTCTGACAGCTTACTGTCTTTTTGCCAAGCAGCAGTATATGCGGGTTCTGTGTTCCATGTTTCGCCCACCACATTGAAGTTGGGATACTCCTCGTTGAGCGTCTTCATCCACAGTGCCATGGCTTTGCGGTCAGCATAAGGATAGGTGTCCATGCGGATGCCATCGATGCCTACGGTCTCAATCCACCATATACTGTTTTGGATGAGGTACTTGATGACGTGCAGATTGCGCTGATTCAAGTCGGGCATGGAGGGTACAAACCATCCGTCAACGGTTTCTTTTAGGTCTATTTCTGAAGCGTATGGGTCGAGCACCGGTGTGAGTTTATAACTGGTCTGCAAATACTTGGAGTCTGTTTTTGTGCCATTTGGCATCCCTGTCTTCTCATCTTTTCCTGTCTTCTTGCCTTCCTTGAGCCATTCAGGCTCATTCAACCAATCGTCAGAGGGCAATTCTTTGAGCCATGGGTGTTCAAATCCGCAGTGGTTGAAAATCATGTCCATCACCACTTTGAGTCCCTTTCGGTGGGCTTCGTCAATAAGCTGGCGATATTCCTCGTTGGTGCCAAAGCGTGGGTCTACCTTATAATAATCTGTCGTGGCATAGCCATGATAGGTACTAAAGCCGTTGGTGTCGGGCGAATTGTTTTCCAATACGGGTGTGAACCATAGGGCGGTCACCCCCAAATTGGTGAAGTAATCGAGGTGTTTGCGAATGCCTTCCAAGTCGCCCCCATGTCTCAGACTGGGTTTCGTGCGGTCGCAGACATATTTGTTCATGCCTTTTATCTGGTCGTTCTTGGTGTATCCGTTGGCGAATCGGTCGGGCATGAGCATGTACAGCACGTCGGCATTGGTGAATCCCATGCGCTTGTCGCCACTCATCTCCCGCTGCTTCAGCTCGTATTTCACCTTTTTTGTTTTCTTTCCCTTGGTGAACGACAGCGTGATAGTGCCTGGCTTGGCGTCTTCCAGGTTGAGGTAAGCCAACAAATAATGTGCGTTGGGCATCTGTACCACACTGTCTATTTGCACGCCAGCGTCATGGGTAGTTACTTGAGTGCCGTGCAAGTCGTTGCCGTACACCATGAGTTGCAAACTCGCATCCTTCATCCCAACAAACCAATTGGTTGGGTCAATGCGGTTAACTTGTATCTGCGCATTCGTTGCGAACGCCAGACACAAAAGAAACATGATAAATATAGATTTCTTCATACGATGAGGTTTATATGATATTTTGTTGAGATTTCCATGAATCTACATCCATTTGTTTAATATTTAACAACGAAAAACACGAAATAATCGAAATTCCTTTATAGACATTAAATCTTCGAAAGAACATAAATGTTCTGTCTAAATAAACGAAACCGACAATCCCTATATTCATTATCAATGATGTAACTCCGATATTTTTCGTTTTTTCCGTTTGAACGTTTACGTTCTTTCGTAAGGCTCTGTCATTCCTCTTTCCCTTTATTCTCTTTTCGTTTATTCTGCTTCTTTCGTTGTTGAGTTTCCTATCGTCATTCTTATTTTCTTATTGTTTTTGTATTCAGAATGTTTGTAGGATTGATCAACCGGATAGGGTGTATGATCATTTCGTTGAAATTAATGAGAATTCCTAATTTCATTCCTGTGGCCTTTAGATAGTTAATCAGTTGAGCCTTGTGTATCTCTTCTATCTTTTGCACAGATTTTAGTTCTACAATAATCTTGTTTTCTACACAAAAATCACAGATATACGGTGTAGACAAAGGGCGTTGGTGATACGATATCTGTATCTTCTTTTCTCTTTCAAAGTGAACACCACGTTCTTGTAAAGCTATTGCAAATGCTTCTTGGTACACTTTTTCTAAGAATCCGCATCCTAAGTCTTTGTGTACTTCAAAGGCTGCACCTGCTATTTGGTAAGATAAATCTTTGAATAAAAGTTCCATATCTTGGTCTTTTTGAGGATGATGCCTTTAACAACGAAAAACACGAAACAATCGAAAATCTTTCAACCTTTGGTGTACGAAAGAACATAAATGTTCTGCCGAAAACAGCGAAAGCTATTTGCTTTAAGATTTGAAACTGCACTGATGTGTACTTGACTTTTGTTTGTTTCGTCAGAACGTTTACGTTCTTTTGGTTTGCTTCTTCTGACTCCTTTTTGACCTATCTTTTTAGTTCTTTTTGCTTTTTTCGTTGTTCATCCTCTCCGAGTATTAGGGTTTAGTATAGTTTTATTTATTACATTTGTTGTTACTACAAAAAATTATTGCTTGTTAATAGACAAGATAAGTGCTGACTGTGCAGGGACAATAGCCTTGTCGGCATGTTCATCGAGCATCAATTTCTCGGTTCCGTTGACGTCAATGACCCCATCGTAGCACAGCACGTTGTACGCTCCAGCAGGCAAGGATACCTGTTTCTCGGTCTTGTTGGCATTGAGCAGCACGTAGATGTAGCTGTTGGTGGGGACGTCAAACAAGCGATAACCCACCAAGCATGGCTCTGTTGGGAGGAATGTGAGATGCTGACGCACCGCCTCGGCATTGCCCAAACGGAATGCGTGGTATTGCTTTCGCAGTGCAATGAGTCCTTTGTAATAGCTGAACACCTGTGGGTAACGCTGCAAATTGTCCCAATCCAACCGATTGATTTCTATGGGAGATTGATACGAGTTGTGTACCCCTTGTTTGTCACGAAGCATCTCTTCGCCACTCAACATGAACGGAACGCCTTGCGAAGTGAACACTGCCGTTTGTGCGAGCAAGTCTAATCGGATGATTTCTTCGGTAGAAATGTTGGGAATAGACGCCTTCAATCGGTCCACCAAGCACATGTCGTCGTGGCAGCTCACATAGCTGATCATCTGTGTGGGTTCGGTTGCCCATGCTACTTTGCTGTAGTTCACTTTGCTCATGTCTACTTGTGGATGTGCTATGGCACCGGCGATGCCAAACTTAATGCTCTCTTCTTCGCCAGCAATGCCAGCAAGAAAAGCTCCTTTCCTGTCGTCACTGAAGGGACCACGCAAGGCATCGCGCAATTCATCACTAAAGGCTGCGATGCCTGGCAGTTGTTGGATGTTGGCTTTCATGGCGAGTTTGTCCGCAGGATAAGCACAACTTCCTGCACTCCATCCCTCACCATAGATATAAATAGACGGGTTTATCTTGTCCACTTCCTGTCGGATAGCGTTCATGGTGGCTATGTCGTGAATGCCCATGAGGTCGAAACGAAAGCCGTCGATGTGATATTCGTTGATCCAATATTTTACCGATTCTAACATGAATTGCCGCATCAAAGGTTTTTCCGAGGCTGTCTCGTTGCCACAACCCGACCCATTTGAATACTTGCCTTCTGCGTCCTTGCGATAATAGTAATCGGGGTAAGTACGCTGAAAGTTACTGTTTTCGATGTCGAACGTGTGATTGTACACTACGTCGAGGATGACACGGATGCCAGCCTTGTGCAGGGCTTGCACCATTTGTTTGAACTCCTTGATGCGCACTTTGGGGTCTTTGGCGTTGGTACTGTATGCTCCCTCTGGCACATTGTAGTTCTTTGGGTCGTATCCCCAGTTGTAGTTGGCATTGGAGGTTTGGTGTTCATCCACTGATGCAAAGTCGAACGAAGGCAACAAGTGTACCGCATTCACCCCTAACTCTTTGAGGTGGGCGATGGCTTTTGGTTCAGCCAATCCCGCAAACTTGCCCTTATGAACGGCAGGAGAGGTAGGCGAATCGGTATAATCGCGTACGTGCATCTCGTATAACACCAAGTCGGAGGGCGATGCGAGCGTGGGTCTCTTATCGTTTTCCCACCCCTCGGGGTTGGTTGTTTGCAGGTCAATGATAGCTCCTCTGTTGCCATTGATGCCCACAGCCTTGGCAAACACGCCCGGTGTCTCGCCTCCTTTGTGCTGTTGGTAACCCAATACTTCAAAGGTATAGTACATGCCTTTCAGGTCGCCCTTGATTTCTTTTGTCCACACATCGTTGCCCATTGACTTCATCTTGACAGTCTTTGTGGGTTTTCCACCTTCGCCTTCTTTGTACAAACGCAGCACGACACGCTTGGCAGTGCTTGGCGCATTGAGCTTGAATGCAGTCTTTTGAGGCGAATAAACCATTTCGTTGAACACTTTGGCAGATAAAGATAATTTACTTGTTGGCATCAAAAAAGCCAACAACAGGAAAATATAATGCTGATAATGTCTCATAAGTAAGGGTGTTATTGATTATTGCGCCATGAGCGAAACGGCAAATCCGCCACCGCTGGCTTGATTGATTTTCAACACGTCTCCACGCTTCACGGTTTTGTGCGTGATGACATAAGCTTGTGGATTTTGGTCGTAATGGGCGTTTTTAGCATCGGCATAAATCGTGCATCTGTACTTTTTACCCTTGTCGAGGAAGTCGAGTTTGATGACACTCTTGTGTCCGTTCTCGTCGCATTTGCCTCCGATAAACCAGTTGTCCGTGCCTTTTGCCTTGCGAGCCACGGTGATATAGTCGCCGGGTTCAGCCTCTAAATACTTGCTGTCGTCCCAGTCTACAGCCACATCTCGTATGAATTGGAACGCATCATCGAACTTCTCGTAGTGTTCGGGCAAGTCGGCAGCCATTTGCAGTGGGCTGTACATGGTGACATAGAGTGCCAACTGTCCTGCTAAGGTGGAGTGTACAAAGCTGGTATTGTCGCTCCATTCTGATAGTTTCGTTACAAAAATACCCGGCGTGTAGTCCATCGGTCCGCCCTGTAAGCGAGTAAAGGGCAAGATAGTGGTATGGTCTGGATTGTTTCCTCCAAAGGCTTCGTACTCTCCACCCCTTGCACTTTCGTTGCCAACCATGTTAGGCCATGTTCGGCATAAGCCCGTTGGGCGAGTCGCTTCGTGCGCATTCACCATGATATGGTGCTTGGCGGCTTGCTTCACCACATACATATAATGGTCGTTCATGGATTGAGAGAAGTGATGGTCGCCACGAGGAATGATGTCACCTACATATCCTGTCTTCACGGCATCATATCCATATTGGTTCATGAGATTGAAAGCTTTTTTCAAATGTCGTTCATAATTCACGGCGCTGGATGATGTCTCGTGGTGCATCAAGAGTTTTACGCCCTTGGAATGAGCATACTCGTTGAGTCCTTTTAGGTCGAAATCAGGGTAAGGCGTAATGAAGTCGAACACGTCTTGCTTCCAATGGTTCGCCCAATCTTCCCAACCTACGTTCCATCCCTCCACCAAAACTTGATCCAATCCGTTCTTGGCAGCGAAGTCGATGTATCGCTTCACCTTGTCTGTGTTAGCCGCATGGCGTCCGTTTGGCTTCGCTTTACTCCAGTCTATTTGGTCGAGTTTGATAGATGGGAACTCATCGGTGTAGTTCCATGCGCTTTTGCCAACAATCATTTCCCACCACACACCGCAGTATTTTGTGGGATGAATCCAACTCGTGTCTTCTATCTTGCACGGCTCGTTGAGGTTCAGTATGAGGTTGCTCGACAACATATCGCGTGCGTCATCGCTCACCATTACCGTTCGCCACGGACTCTTACAAGGCGTTTGCATGCACCCTTTGGCACCGTATGCGTCTGGGGTGAGCCAGCTTTCAAACGTCATGGTCTTGTCATCTAAGTTGAGGTGCATGGTAGAATAGTCCACACAAGCTGCCTCGTGGATGTTGATGTACAGCCCATCTTGGCTTTTCATTTGCAGCGAGGTCTGTACGCCTGTGGGTGAGAATACCGCCACCGACGAGTTTCCCCAGTTCACTGCATCATGGAAACGACCTCTGATTTCGGAGAGTTTGCTTTGTTGTGTCTTTTGTTCTTGCGTATCATAGTCGCCCGGAATCCACCATGCCGTATGGTCGCCAGCCATGGCAAACTGTGTATGTTCTTCCTTAATGAGGAAATAGGTCAAGCTGTCTTGCTGCGGAAATTCATAGCGCAATCCCATTCCCTCGTTGTAAACACGGAACCGAACAATGATATTGCGCTCAGAAGAGGCTTGATACAACGTAACCGCCAGTTCGTTATAATGGTTTCTGATGGTTGCGGTCTCCCCCCAAACAGGCTTCCATGTCTCGTCAAAAGTGGATGTCTGTGTGTCTTTAACCATAAACCCATTCATCAAGTCGGTTTCCCGAAGTCCCTTGGAGGCGTGCTTGTCCTTCATAAGTTCCAAGCCCAAGCGCGACGGTTTCACTACGGCTTTGCCTTTGTAGGTCATGGAATAGGTGGGTACGCCATTGCCTTGCAGACTGAAGTTGACGCTTACATTGCCATTGGGCGATTTGACTACTTGTGCCAACAATGCCATTGGCAGCATAAAAAACAAAAGGATAAGGTTGATTTTCTTCATGATGTTTTGGTTGAAAGGTATGCCACAAGGGTGCAAACCCTTGTGACTATAGATGTGAGGGGTAGGGTGTCAGCCCCTTCCCGACTGTGAGTTCAGTTCACATAGATTGCTCACCAAGCTGTTGTCGGTTAGCATGTCTTCTATGTTCAGGTGCATCCGATAACGCCAATAGTGCTTGGGATTGGCAGGAATGTTGATGCGTTCGGCGTTGGCATCGTCCAATCGGAGCCGTTCGTCCATGGACAACCAGTCTTGTATGGACAAGATGCAAAGCATGGAGGGCGATGCCAAGTGTTGCCAAATGATGTCGCGAGCCAACCAACCCGGCAGTGGGTGAGGGGCAGGTCCTTCCTTTCCAAGCATGGTGTTGTAATAATGTTGTGTGCGTGGGTAGTCCTCGTCCCACCATTGGCGCAGCGTTGGCATGTCGTGTGAGGATATGGTAGCCACGCTTCTGTAGGGGTTGTTGGGCAAATAGCCAAAGGTTACCTTTGGGTCTTTGGGCATAGACTGCACCTCGAGACTGAGGATGCGCAGCTCGTTCATCACCCATGCCACGCAATCGGGTACCATTCCCAAGTCTTCGGCACACACCAACATGCGGGTAGCCTGTACCAATTTAGGTAATTTCTTCATCGCCTCGTGATACCAGAACTGGTTGTTGCGGCGATAGTAGTACTCGTTGTACAAACGGTTGAACGCCTGTTTGTCCACATCCCACAGACTTTCGTAGATGAAGTTGAATTGTGCCGTGATGCGTGGGTGGAACAGATGTGGGTTCTTCTTGTCACGAACAAACAATACATCGTTGGCAAGCGCATACAGTCCGTCGCATATCCATGTGTTCTTCTCGTCCATTTCTTGTCCCTCGAAGGCAGCTTCAATCTTACGCTCGGTGTTGAAATGCTCGTTCAGCTCAAACACGTCGTCGTGAATATGGTTGAGGTATTTGGCGATAACTTCTTCACGATGTTCGCCAAACACTCTGTCGATGACCCAGTTGCGGACGTAAGGCTTGGTAAATAAATCTTCTTGGAAGTTGAGTCCATAGGATGCTATCTCCTCGCGCGACATGCCCAACGCTGGTGAAAACTGACCACACAAGCCGTTGACACAGCTGATAGGTATTTCCCAAATGCGGAAGAATCCCAACACATGATCGATGCGATAAGCGTCGAAAAACTCTGCCATGTTCTTGAAACGGCGTTCCCACCATGCGCATCCGTCTTTCAACATCTCATCCCAGTTGTAGGTGGGGAACCCCCAATTCTGTCCGTTGACGGAGAAATCATCGGGTGGCGCACCTGCCTGTCCGTTCATGTTGAAGTATTTGGGTTCTACCCAAACGTCGCAGCCGTGACGACTGACCCCAATCGGCACGTCGCCTTTGAGTACGATGCGCTTGCTTTGCGCATAAGCGTGCGCCTCTTTCATTTGGGTGTATAGCACAAACTGCACGAAGTAGTAAAACGCTACTTGTTGATATGCCTTGTTGCTTGGGGTGCTCAATGCCTTGCGGTCTGCCTCGTTCCATGTGTGGTGGTCGGACCATTGTGTAGCGTCTGCCGTGCCATATTGGTCGCGCAGGTAGCAGAACTGTGCGTAGGGTACCAGCCAGCGAGCGCTCTTTTCGAAGAACGCCTTGTACGCCTTGGTGCCCATGGTATGTTTGCCCTCTTGCTTGAAGAGTAGCTGTAAGAAATCCATCTTGCTTTTCATCACGCGCACATAGTCTATCTGTGGCAGGCAGTTCAGCTCTTCTTGCAAAGCGTCAAATTGCGCTTGCTGTGCCTTGTCGTTGAGTTTGGGCAGTTGGCGCAAGTCGCAATAGAGCGGATGCAACGCAAACACGCTGATGCAGCTGTAAGGGTAAGAGTCGGTATAGGTGTAGGTGGCTGTGGTGTCGTTGATGGGCAACAACTGAAGGACATGCTGTCCAGTGGCTTCCACAAAGTCAATCATTGCCTTGAGGTCGCCAAAGTCGCCCACGCCAAAGCTGCCTTTGCTGCGTAGTGAGAATACGGGTACTAACGTTCCAGCCACCTTTGTGTTGGGCATGGGCATGAACGCCTGATCCAAGTGGTACACCACTACGTCGCCACGGTTGAGCTTGGGTACGTCAATGGTGCGGTTGAAGCATGGTTCCCACATAGGCTCCTTGGAGGGATTAGCATACGACAGGGCAGCAAACTTCAGTTCTATGTGCTGCTCGTTCAGTGTTTCAGCGTCCACGTCCACCACCCATTCGTTGTGCTGATGCTGGGTCATGGGCAGTGCTTTGCTGATGTTCCACTCTCCCAAGACTTCGGTATCGCCCGACAGCACTAAATATTGGTCGGGTTTGAGTTGTGGAGAACGTACAATGATGCGCACCGTCTTGTCGTAAGCCGTGGGCTGCAGGGCTTGCAATGTGCTGCGGTGAAGGCAGTCGGTGAAAGCCGAAGAGTACAGGTACGAGTCTTCTGGTATCTGCATCCAGTGGTCGTACACTTGGTATTGCTTTGCCTTGGCTGCCGTGAGGTCAAGCTGGTGGGTAAGAGTGGTCCATTCCCTGCGCGTTACCTTTCCGTCACATTCTACCGAGTAGTAGTAGCAAAGGGAATTTTGCTCTTCAGTAGCAGACAGTTTGAGGTCGCACTTCCAGTGCAGTCCGTCGGTGGTGTACATTCTATAAGGGGTATAAAGCCCATCTGCAGGCTGACCTTCATTCACTACATTCAAGATGAGGTCTTCCCCAAAAACCGTTTTGTATTCAATGTTAAATAATAGATTCATAAACTAAGGTGTAGTAGTTGAGTAACTTTAGGTTTGGTACTTAATATATGCAAATGTATAAATAATAAGTAAGGTGAAGTTGATTTGGAAGTCTAATTATTGGAAAAATACGATGCAATCGTTTGCACTAATACTATTTTCTGCTTCCAAATGTAGGTGTTTTGAAGGAGGGTTTTGTTAGATTATTTGGTCATTTCAAAATTCTCATTTTAGCTTCTCAAGAGGATGCTTTTAATCTTTTAAAGGTCGGTTTTTACACCTTGTCGGGCCAAAAGCATAGAGTTTGGCTGCACAGAGCAATGTTTTTGACGAGAAAAGTGATGATGGTTGATCTGCAAACCCAATGCTTTTGCCGGTCAATAGCATGGAGTTTGCTGCCGACCGAAAATGCTCGTTATATACAATGTCTTGATAATGAGCGATATACAAAATTCGCGTATTTGCCGCCAACCTATAGGTTGCTTGCAAATACGCGAGTATTGAGGGTGCATGTCAATATTTTTGACACTTTTACACCTCCGTATTGTGGCGTTTGACACCCGTGTTTAAGGAGAAAAATAACATTCCTTGGAGCGGATGCAAACTTGTTGCAACAATTTGTTCCCGAAGGTGGATGTGACCACTGTGGTAGAGCGTTAGCTGCTAACAGCTAATTCTGCAACAAATACTTCCTAACGGACATCACTCCTTGACATCCTTGATGAGCGAGACGGCAGCTGCACCGAGCAATAACGAGATGCCGGCAACAACCATCATGTGGCTTTGTACTGACCCCACCATACTGAGGAGTGTGCCTCCTATTGTGGCAGCTATGATTTGCGGAATGCAGATGGTGCCATTGAACAAGCCGAGGTAAGCACCCATGTGTCCATAACCTTGTAAGGCGTTGGTGACAAAGGTAAACGGCATGGCTAACATAGCTGCCCATGCGCAGCCAATGAGTAGGAACGGAATGAACAGCAAATACTGGTCGTGTATCACATTACAGGCTGCAAAACCTATGGCTCCCAATACCAAACTGAGGGCGTAGGCGGTTTTTCTGCTGCCGAGTTTGGGGAGCAGTGGTGCCCATAACACAGAGCCAATGGCTTGTACGGCAAACAATACGCCTACCCAGTTGCCAGCCTCTTGGGCTCCCTCACTCGCCATATCGGTAGTGCCCCATACGTTGGCTGCCACAGTGCCATGCGTATAGGTCCACATGTACATGAAGGCTATCCAACTGAAGAACTGCACGATGCCTACCTTCCAAAAAGTAGAAGGAGCACGTTTGAGTAGGGTTATCCAGTTTTCTTTCTTCTCTGTTTCAACTTTCAAGCTACCATTGTATTGTTCATACTCCTTTGGAGGCCACTCCCTTACCTTGGAAACGGTGTAACCAACACAGAGAATCAGAATGCCGGCACCGACAATAAAGCTGTAGATGACCGAGTCGGGAACCACGCCTTTGGGGGCTGTATTGGCGATTCCCAACAATGCGAAGAAGAATGGAAACAGGTAGCCCACAAGGGAACCTGCATTGCACAGCAGACTTTGGATGGAATACGCCTTGGCTTTCTGTCGTTCGTTCACCATATCACCCACGAGCATCTTGAAGGGTTGCATCGCCATGTTGATAGAGGTGTCGAGGAACATAAGCATGACAAGTCCGAAAATCATAGCCACCGATGCTGTCATACCGAATGAGCCAGACTGTGGGAGCAAGCACATCACCAGTACGGCAGCCGCCGCTCCGATGAATAAGTAGGGGATGCGACGCCCATATCTGGTCCATGTGCGGTCTGAACAAGTGCCAATGATGGGTTGCACTACAATGCCCATCAAGGGAGGTAATATCCAAAAATAACTAAGATTGTGCGGGTCGGCACCTAAAGTAGCAAAGATGCGTGAGATGTTTGCACTCTGCAGCGCATACGCAATCTGTACACCGAAAAATCCGAAACTTAAATTCCAAAGTTTCCAAAAGCTCATGTCGGGCTTCTTTTTTAATTCATTCATATAGTTTTTTAGTTTACGAGTTTTTAGTTTACGAGTTTACGAGTTGATAGTATTTTTAGTTTACGAGTGATTAGTTTATGAGTTTACGAGTTGATAGTTTTTTTAGTTTACGAGTGATTAGTTTATGAGTTTACAAGTTAATAGTTTTTTATTCGACAGTTGATAACTTATCAAGTAATGTGTTGTTGTGAATCGCTTTTGTTAAGCATTAACTTGACAACTTGTTAACTTGTCAACTAATCAATCTATTGACTCGTCAACTTGTCAACTCGTCAACTTGTCAACTAAAACTATATCTTATCTCGTTGTTCCCCTGATGATGAGTTTTGTTCTGACAATTCTCTTTTCAATCTTGTCAGGTGGGATGAAACCCTCCACACGTGAAATGAGGATGTTGGCCGCTTCTTCGCCTACGCGCACGCCACGTTGCTCTACAGTGGTGAGCATGGGGTCGCAAGCCTTGGCACGGTCACCATTGGTAAAACCACAGATGGAGATGTCGTCGGGTATCCGATAGCCCATGCGCTTGGCAGCGTAGAGAATGCCCACAGCCGTGTCATCGTTCACAGCGAAGAAAGCATCGGGGGCTTCCTCCTGGCTCAGCAGCTCGGGGGTGATTAGCTCAGCGTCGGCGCGGTTGTCGCAGATACGAAATAAACGGTCGTCAGCTTTCAGTCCGTACTTGGTGATGGCATCACGGTAGCCGTTGTAACGGTTCTTGGAAATCTCCATGGTCATCAGTGTGCCGTAGTAAGCAATGCGCCGGCAGCCAGTCTGTATGAGGTGCGTGACCGCGTTGAAGGCACCCATATAGTCATCTACCACCACTCTACTACATTCCACGCCCGTGCAAATACGATCGTAAAACACAAGTGGCATGCCGTGGTTTATGAGTTTCTGGAAATGTTCGTAGCGTATGGTATCCTTGGCTTGTGAAACGATGACACCGCACACCTTGTTCTCAAAGTAGTCCTGGCAGATGCGCACCTCACGGTCGTACTTCTCGTTGCTCTGCGCCACCATGATGCGATAGCCGCGGGTACTGGCTTCCTCTTCGATGCCGGAGAGAATGCTGGAGAAGTAGAAATGTGACAGCTGGGGAACGATGACGCCAATGACTCTCTGTGGTTTCACCTTGCTGTTGCGCAGCGACTCGGCGATGACGTTGGGATAAAAATTATGTTCGCGCGCGTAAGCCTGTATCTTTTCCCGTTGTTCTTTGCTGATGCTCGGGTTGTCTTTCAACGCACGCGAGACCGTTGCAATAGAAACCCCCAATTCCTTTGCAATGTCTTTCATTGTGAGCGGTGACAAAATATCCATTTAGGTTGTTATTAGTGATACAAATGTATGCAAAACCTGAGAATGTAGGAAAGCAAGTCTTTGATTTCTAACCAAATCTTTCGTGCAAACGTTTGCGCTACAAAAATAACGAATTTACATGCAAAATAGTACGTCAAGCGTTAAACAATACTAACTTTGCACGCAAGAGGAGCTACTAACCAAACAAACAACAGAAAACAATCAAGTCTCCTCAACGGATATCCCCGTTCCTAAAAATGGAAGGCACAAACGCATGACTCGAAACTGATCATGAACATCGGGGGAACGTAACCTAAGCGATATACTAAATTGATTATATTACATTAACTAAAAACAAAAAAGATGAAGCAGGTAAATTTTACATTGCCGCTGAGAATGCTCACGCTGATTTGCGTGTTAGTCATTTCAGCAAGTGCCTTTGCACAGCAGATTGCCGTGAAAGGACATGTGAAGGATGAAACCGGCGAACCCATTATCGGTGCTACCATTAGAGTAGCGGGACAAGCGGGAGGTACGGTGACAGACTTTGACGGAAACTTCACCATCAACGCTAATACAGGCGACATGGTCTCTGTCAGTTACATTGGTTACGATGTCTTTGAGGCACCAGCAACCGCCAAGATGACTATTACTCTGAAAGAAGCCAAAGGTGAGTCGATCAACGAAGTGGTGGTGATTGGCTACGGACGAGTGAAGAAAAACGACTTGACGGGTAGTGTTACTGCCTTGAATGCAGAGAAAATGGTAAAAGGAGCCGTTACCTCTGCCACCGATATGTTGGTAGGTAAGGCTGCTGGTGTGAGCGTTATCACTGACGGTGGTGCGCCAGGTGCTGGTGCAACGATACGTATTCGTGGTGGTTCGTCTATGTCGGCATCCAATAACCCATTGGTGGTTATCGATGGTGTACCCGTGGATGATGGCGGTATCAATGGTATGGCAAACCCTTTGAGTACCGTTCACCCTGATGACATCGCTACCATGACGGTGTTGAAAGATGCATCGGCAACAGCTATCTATGGTTCGCGTGCATCGAATGGTGTGATTCTTATCACCACCAAGAAAGGCAAGGCTGGCGGTATTCAAGTTGGATACAGCGGTTCTGTCAAGGTAAGCACCAGTGCCAAGGAGGTGGATGTGATGTCGGCAAACGACTTCAAGAACTTTGTCGTATCTAAGTTTGGTAAGGAAAGTCTGCAAGCTAAGGCTCTCGGTACGAGCGATACCAACTGGCAGAAGGAAGTGTTGCGCACATCGGTTAGCACAGACCACAACATCAACGTGTCGGGTGCAGTGGCTAATTTGCCTTACCGTGTGTCGGTAGGTTATACTAATGAGAACGGTATTGTGAAGACATCCAATATGGAACGCTTCACAGGTGCCATCAACTTGAATCCGCAATTCTTCGACAAGCACCTCACTGTTCAATTGAACCTCAAGGGTATCTACAACACCAACCGCTTTGCAGACCTCGGCTCTTTGGGCATGGCGACACAGTACGACCCCACTCAGCCCATCTATATGAAAGGATCTGAATATGGTAACGGCTACTTCATGTATCTCAACGATAAGGGAAAACCCATCGATATTGCTTTGGCTAACCCTGTATCCATCCTCACCGACAAGAGCGACAAGTCAAAGGTGTACCGCAGCATCGGTAACGCACAGTTCGACTATAAATTCCATTTCTTGCCCGACCTGCGTGCGAACCTCAACTTGGGATATGACGTTTCTAAGGGAACTGGCGACGTGATAACCGTAGACAACTCTCCCATGTCGTGGACTTGGGGTAATTTCAAGAAAGGATTTGGTGAGAACAGCAGCTACTGGCAGCTCAAGCGTAGCACCCTGTTGGAGTTCTATATGAACTATACCAAGACCTTTGGCGTACACTTCGTTGATGCCATGGCTGGTTATTCATGGCAACACTTCTATCGTTCTGAGTGGACCAAGTATCCCTATTCAGCTGCCAAGGCAAAGGAATATGGCAAAGAGTTCTACAAGGGCGAGGATGATTTCAGCACCGAGAACTACCTCGTGTCGTTCTTCGGACGTGTGAACTACACCTTATTAGACCGCTATCTCTTGACATTCACATTGCGTAACGATGGTTCCTCACGCTTCAGCAAGGACAACCGCTGGGGTTTATTCCCATCAGCAGCATTGGCTTGGCGTATCAACGAGGAGGCTTTCTTGAAAGATGTACGTTGGCTCGATGACTTGAAACTGCGTTTGGGTTATGGTGTGACGGGTCAGCAGAACCTTGGTAGCGGTGATTATCCCTACCTGGCACGCTACGCTTATTCACAGGCTGGCGCCAACTATTATTTTGGTGACAAGCGCATACGTCTGATTGCTCCGTTGGCATACGATGAAAACTTGAAGTGGGAAGAAACCACAACCTATAATGTGGGTCTCGACTTTGGCATCTTCAAGGGGATACTCTCGGGAGCATTGGATTTCTATTTCCGTCAGACCAACAACTTGTTGAACACTGTTACGGCACCTGCAGGTACCAACTACAGCAATGAGATATTGACCAATGTGGGTACGTTGGAAAACAAGGGTGTGGAACTCTCGTTGACCGCACACCCCATTACAACCAAGGATTTCCAGTGGACATTGGGTTACAACGTGTCGTACAACAAGAATACCATCACCAAACTTACCTTCAACGACGACCCTAAATACAAGGGCGTGATACATGGTGGTATCGATGGCGCAACGGGCTATAATGTTCAAATCAACGCTGTTGGCAAGCCATACAACTCGTTCTATGTGTTCGAGCAGATGTATGACGAGAAGGGTACTCCTATAGAAGGAGCTTATGTAGACCAGAACAACGACAATAAGATTGATGAGGGCGACCTCATTCCTTATAAGAAATCGGCTCCTGATGTGTACATGGGTTTGACGTCGCAGATGAATTACAAGAACTGGGATTTGTCATTCGCCCTTCGCTCAAGCATTGGCAACTATGTGTACAACAACACACAGTCTAACCGTGAGGCATGGGACGGTTCGCAGATGTACGACCAGACAGGCTTCTTGAAGAACCGCTTGAACTCTGCCACCAACAAGAACTTCCATACTGGGCAGTATCGCAGCAGTTACTATGTGCAGAAAGCCGACTTCCTCCGCATGGACAACATCTCGCTCGGCTACACTTTCAACAAGCTGTTCAATGACAAACAGTCAGCGCGTCTGTATTTCACAGTGCAAAACCCGTTTGTCATCACCAACTACAGCGGCATTGACCCTGAAATCAGCGGGGAGGGTATAGATAACAAGATCTATCCAAGACCTATCTCGTTTATGTTCGGTTTCAATTTCAAATTCTAAATAGCAAGTATAAAATGAAAACATATCATATCAAAAAATCGTTGTTCTTGCTCCTCACAGGAGCGTTGTTGGGAACGACATCGTGCGTAAACGACTTGGACACTCAGCCTCTGGACAAGGACGAGTTGGTATCCAACGTGGTATTCAAGGCCGACATCAATGCTTACACCGAGAGCCTTGCCAAGATTTATGCGGGCATGGTGATAGGTGGAAACAAAGGTGGTGACGCCGAACAAGATGTCAAAGGAATCGACGGAGGTTCGCAGGCTTCTTTCATACGCGTATTGTGGAACATGCAGGAACTGGCATCCGACATGGCTCACTGTGCATGGAACGACCCCGGGATCCCTGAGTTTAACCACCTCGCTTGGGATTCGTCGAGCCCATGGATCAAGGGATCGTATTATCGTTTAGCTTATCAAATCAGTTTGGCGAATGCTTTCCTTCGTGAGACCACTGATGACAAGTTGAATAGCCGTGGCTGTAACGAGCAGGTTAAGCAAACAATCAAGGGTTACAGAGCTGAGGCTCGATTCCTGCGTGCGCTCAACTACATGTACGCTTTGGACTTGTATCGCAACTATCCGTTCTTCGATGAGAATAGTACGATAGGTAGCGAGCGTCCACAACAAATTATGAAGGAAGACCTTTATAAATATGTGGAGAAAGAATTGCTGGAATGTGAGAAGGATCTTGCAGCTCCTGTTGTAGGCTGGAACAAGAATTATGGCAACGCCAACAAGGCTGCCGCATGGGCTGCCCTGTCGCGTTTGTACCTCAATGCCGAGACCTACGTGGGACAGAAGAAATACACTGAGTGCATCACTTATAGCAAGAAAATTATTGCAGCAGGCTATGAGTTGGAACCCAACTATGGCGACATGTTCAAGGCTGACAACGATCACTCCAAGGAAATGATTTTCCCACTTCGCTACGAGGGTGCCGAAACCATGACTTGGGGAGGTATGACCGCTCTGTTGTGTTGGGGCTCTGCACAATTCCAAGAAGAGACTAATGCCAAGGGAGCTTGGCAAGGCGTGCGTGCCAAGTCGTCACTGCTCAAGCTGTTCACCAACGAGAAAAAGCATGAGGAAGACACTCGCTTCGCCATGCTGCGCTTGGACGGAACTAAGAATGTGGAAATTGTCAAGGAGGGCGACTTCAAGGACAACGGTATTCCCGTAACCAAGTTCTACAATCTGAACAAGGATGGCAGCAAACCCGCGTCCAACGAAGCGTACGTTGACTTCCCATTGTTCCGCTTGGGCGAGATTTACCTGAACTTGGCAGAGGCTGTTCTCCGTGGAGGAACAGGTGCTACCAAGAACGAAGCCATGAACTACTTGAACGAATTGCGCAAGCGTGCCTATAAAGAAAAGACCGTGGCACCTATCGATGACAACAACTTTACGTTGAAGTTCTTGCTCGACGAGCGTGGACGTGAGCTCTTCTTCGAGGCACAACGCCGTACCGATCTCGTGCGCTTTGGCAAGTACACCTCCGCCGATTATGTATGGCCTTGGAAGGGTGGCGTTGCGGAAGGTAAAGCTGTGAACGACAAGTATAAAGTGTTCCCATTGCCTTCTGACGACATAGGTTCCAACCTTAACTTGAAACAGAACGATGGTTATAATTGATAAACTGATTAAAACTTAAGATCATGAAACTAAAAAATATATTATTTCTCGCCGCCGGTTTCTTGGCAATGACATCGTGCTCTGACGATATCACCACGCCAGTGCTCAAGCTGCAGCAGGCTGCGAAGCTCAACGCTGTCAATCCAGCCACGATAACTTTCACAAAGGCAAACAGTGCTGAGGCTTTTCCACAAATCAGTTGGGAAAAAGCAAATTACGGCAAGGGTGCAGTGGTTGAATACACTGTTACCATTACCAATAATGAGAACAAAAAGAGCATTGAGGCAGGTAACACCGAGGATAACAAACTCACGTTTACCAATGAGGAGATGAACTCGCTGTTGGCAAAGATAGGTGCCTATCCTGGTCATACCTATGACTTCACCGTATCTCTTAAGTCTTCTGCATGCAAGACGCTGATCAACGATGCGCAAAACACTGTCAACTTCAAGGCAACGCCTTACGACCCCAATACCGTGAACATTGATTGGAGCTATGCCTACGTGGCTGTGGGTTATCCAGAGTGGGATTATTCCAAGGCTTATCTCCTTGGTGACCCCGACGGTGACGGTACTTACCAAGGCTGGGTACAGTTTGATGACGAGTGTACCTTTGCTGTCGTGGATGGCAAAGACGTCACCAAGGTTCTCGCTAAAGACCAGAAGGTTGATGCTGCTAAGAAGGGATTTGTGGAGGTAACGCTCACGCCCGACGGCAATGTGACTATCGGAGAGTCCTGCGAGTGGGGTATGGTTGGAGATGCTACATCTGTTGGATGGAATGAAAAAGAACCTGTCAAGATGGAGTACGATAAAGAAACCCGTATGTGGACGGCAATCACACCGTTGACAGATAAATACTTCAAATTCATTGCCAATAAGGCTTGGAAAATCAACTATGGTAGCGACAAAAACAATCCAAGTGTTTTGGCGCAAGGTGGCGAAAACCTCAAGGTGGCTAAGACACACGCATACATCGTGAAGCTTAACTTGACTACTGCTGGCAAGTACACCTACACCATGGAAGAGACCAACATCGAAGTGTCGAGTACCGAGCTTTCAGTGCCTGGCTCTTATCAGGGTTGGAATCCGACAGCAAAAAGCGCTTACCGACTCGAGTCAAAGAGCCGCGACTTCCAATACACGGGCATCTATTACTATCCAGCCAACACCGAGTTCAAACTCTATGACGACGGTAAATGGCTGGGAAGCGTAGGCGAAGTGAAATGGAACGATACTAAGACCAAGGCAGAGTTTGCTCTTGGCGATGGTGCCAACATCAAGTTCACCGAAGGCGGTTGGTATCGCATTACCGCCAACACCAAGAAGATGGTTGCCTCCGTTGCCAAGACAGGATGGGAGATTATCGGCGAGGCTACCCCCGGTGGCTGGGACAAGGGACAACTGATGACCTACAATCCTGAGACCAAGAAGTGGTCTATCACCATAAAGATGAAAGATGGTGAGTACAAGTTCCGTTGGGATGCCTCATGGGAAAAGAACTTCGGCGGAGCCTTGACGGGTCTTACCCAAGATGGTTCAAACCTCAAAATTAATGCAGGTACCTACCTCATCGAACTTGATCCCGAAGCCAAAACTGCTACCGTAACAGAGCAATAATTCGTTACGAGAGTGGAATAATGAACATAAAAGGCGCACTCTCACATGTAGATAGTGCGCCTTTTCTAGGCTGGTTCTATAAATTAGCTTTGTTAGATTTTGAGCTTATTTTTGAGGTCAAAATGCAAGAGAGTGAAGGAGTGTAGCGAGCTACACGACTGAACGAACTTACATTTTGAACCAAAAAGAAGCCAAAAGATAACAAAACGTATTTCATAAAAATTTAATGACTATATGCGGTGGTAATTTATAGAACCAGCCTTTAACCAAATTACATATTTATCACTACTAACAAATAATGACAATGAAACATATATACACCTTATTATTAATGATGTTGGCACTCGCTGGCAATGTTCATGCGCAAGGTTGGCCCAAGGATTACAAGGGCGTGATGCTGCAAGGTTTTTATTGGGATAGTTACCAAGACACACAATGGAGCCATTTGGAGAGTCAGGCAAACGAGCTATCCAAATACTTCTCACTCATTTGGGTGCCACAGTCGGGCTATTGCAACACGCTTCAAAACGATATGGGCTATGCGCCTAGATGGTGGTTCAGACACGACAGTGCATTTGGCAGCGAGCAACAATTGCGCAAGATGATCAAGACCTTCAAAGAAAAAGGTACGGGCATCATCGAAGACGTAGTCATCAACCACCGCAACGGCAACACCAACTGGTGCGATTTCCCCCCGGAGACGTGGAATGGCGAAACCTTCACATGGTCGCTTGCCGATATTTGTAAAGGGGATGACCAAGGAGAAACAGAGCGTAATGGCTATGCGTTGGCAGGTAACAACGACACGGGCGATGATTTTAAGGGTGCACGCGACATCGACCATACCTCTGCGAATGCCCAAAAGAACATCAAGGCATATCTTGATTTCTTGTTGAATGATTTGGGTTACACCGGTTTTCGTTACGACATGGTGAAGGGCTTTGCAGCTAAATATATTGGCATGTACAATACATCAGCCAAACCTAAATTCTCGGTTGGCGAGTATTGGGATAACACAGGCAGCATCAAGAATTGGATTAACGGCACCAAGGTAGACGGTGTTCCTACCTCTGCTGCCTTCGATTTCGACTTGAAGTATCGTATTTTTGAGGCTTTTAGTTCCGATGGCGACTGGTCAAAACTCAATGGCGAGTGTCTGGTAAGAGATTCATATTACAAGCAATATGCTGTAACGTTTGTCGACAATCATGATACAGGCCGCACCGATGGGCAAGGCAGCAGTCCGCTGTTTGCCAATATCGAGGCTGCCAATGCCTATATTCTCGCCATGCCGGGCACCCCTTGCGTGTTCCTGCCGCATTGGCTTCAATACAAAACCGCCATCAAGCGAATGATTGCCACACGCCGTGCCGTGGGCATAAGCAACACCAGCAACATCGTGCAAGCCGATGCCAAACACGATAGCTTCGTGCTGAAAGTAAAAGGTAATCAAGGTGATTTGTTGTTGATATTGGGAAAAACGACAGACGCTAACACGCAAGGCATGAAGTTAGCTGCGTCGGGCGACAACTATAAAATGTATGTCAGCAATGCCGTTAACATTGATGAGGTAACAAGCATCAAGGAAGAGAAGTCTACATTCCGAGCTCCTTCATTTTGTGTGGTGAACGATGGCGAGACCTGTGCTTTCTTTGAAAAGCCAAAAGACTGGAGTTCCGATATCAAGTGTTGGGCATGGAACGATGCTGGCAACTTTACTGGTGGTACATGGGCTGGCGTGGCATGCACCAAGGTTGGTGTGACTAACAGTGGTAACGAGGTGTGGAAGTGGACATGGGATGGCAGTTTCACGGCAGGCTCTGCCGAAGGACAAGTGCCGACCCGCATTATCTTCAATGTGTCGGGTGGTAAACAAACCAGCGATTTGAAGTTTCAAAATGGCGCATATTACAATCCCACAGGTGTAAACTTAGGGGTGGTGACAGGCATTGACAAGGTGCCCTCAGCACAGACAGACCAGCGCAAGGTGAATGTATACGCACTGGATGGACGCCTTGTTCGCTCGCAAGTAAGCGAGGACAAGAGTCTGCAAGGATTGCAAAAAGGCGTGTATGTGGTGAACCGCCGCAAGCTTTCCGTCCAATAAGGCACTAACCAAAGCAATGCCCCCTGGAATGTTTTCTCACATTCCAGGGGGCATTGTTCATTGGTAGCCATCCGAAGCAGGCCGACTATCGCGTTTCATTTTTAGGTGTTGACTTTACTGCGAAAATGGCATGTTACATCAGGACGAGGCCAGCCAGACGGTTACAAAGAAATGCCTCCTATTTAATTTTGCGCTCATTCACCTGAAATATCAAATGCCTTTTTTAATGATATAATCTAAGATTGAGTGGCTTTTGCTGGGTATTTTTGTTTAAATAAATAGCTATTTTTATTTTTTTTCTCTTAAAAAAATCAATTATAATTTTTACGGTTTTATAGATTTTCATTATTTTTGCTGGCGGATTATAATCTTAGTTGCATTTTGGGGTCAAGGCAAGATAATAAAGAAATGTACTATGTATTATCAATTCCCACAGTCCTTAGGTGGACAACGTGGCCTGATACTATATGGGAGTGTTCTCTTTCTTGCTGATGAAAATCTCCAACGAAGTAGAAGTGGACTTGAAATTCGAGTTAGTCTCCCTTGAATATCTGAAATGTATCTTCTCTTGATGAGATGAAAGCGTGTGAACATTTGCAGAACATTCTGTACTCTCTTGGTTAGCTGGACAACTCAAAGATAATCTCTGCAGGCATGAAGGTTGACGATAAGCAAAGCAATGATAATAATTACTAATCTGCATAACAAAAAAGAAACAAGAATACTGTTGCTGTTTTTTTAAGACTTTATTGTTTTTTACCAACAAATTATTTAAATTCAATCTTATTATGAAAATTTTTAAACTGTGCGCACCAAAGACTTGGCTTCCGATGGTAGCCGTCTTGGCTCTTTGTGCTTGTTCGAGTGAGGATCCGTTGGTCGATGATGAGACCACCAACCCAGTTCCTAATGAGTCGTTCTCATTTGCCAATTACTCGCTTGGCGTGGGTATGGCGCGTAGTGGTGCACCAACCCCGAATGTTCCCCCGGCTCCAACTCCAGGCAACGAAACTTCTTCTTATGACTTCGTTAATGGTGTTCCTGGCGTTAAAATCACTCGTACCACCTATCACCAGTCGGGTACGGCTTACAACGAGTTTATGATCTTCAATCCAGCACAGACATCTATTTATCCTGGACATGTGTTTGTTGGTGGAAGCGTTACAAGTGGCGAGTACAAGCCCGTTAAAGGACAGAAGCTCAATCCTATAGTCATCTCCAACACGCTTGTGCCAAGAGAGCCAGGCTCTTTGAGTTCCAGACCTCTTAACGATCCAACTTGGAGCTCTTATCAGGATGTGCTCAAAGATTGGCTCACTTTCGGTGCACAGGATGCAGGTGCCATGACCGAATATGAATACCATCAGGTTACACTCGATAGGTCTGGTTCTGTACAGCTCTCAGGCTCTATCGGCACCTCTGCAAAACTTACATGGGACTTGAGCAACTCATGGCAACGCAACAAGACACATGTGCTGTTGAAGTTCATCCAAAAAGTTTATAGCGTTTCAATGGATACACCAACAGGCTGTATACTTGCCAATGCACCTGAGGTAGCAAAGAATTTTGATGGCACCATTCCTGTTTATGTTAGTGACGTGTATTATGGTCGTATCGCCTACATGTTAGTTTCCAGTAACTATACCTATGACGAGGTGACGGCCGCCATTGGCTTATTGCTTCCCAACTGGGACAATCTTAGTTTGAACTTGCAGACACAATATAAGAAAGTTCTCGATGAGTCTGCACTCCACCTGCTTTGCATCGGTGGCAAGGCTGAACAACACGGACGCCTCGCTGACGGTGGCTGGGAAGGCTTCCGCAAGAGTCTCGCAGAGCCTATGCCTATTTCTACAGCAGAACCAATATCTTACACGCTCCGCTATGTAGACGACAACTCTGTTGCACAGGTGCTTACTACCGATCGATTCCCGATTATTTCTTCTGTGTTTGTACCCGAGTGTAACCGTATTTCCTTCAAACTTACACCTTCCGCATTGGAGGCTGCCGCTGCCAGCAAAAATGATCTTTACGTTTGGGGTAATGCAACGATGAAATTGCCAAATGGTCAAACGATATCCTTGTTCAATGCTCCTTATTCAGACGCTTACAAAATGAGTGGTCCGAACATTTACACCCAAATCGATGCACCTACCGCAACAATTACGCTGAATAGAAACGGTATGGACATGGAAGCATTCCTCAATCAGAAGGTGGAAATCACCGTTACGCTGGGTAACACAGTCGCTGCAGGAACTACCAAGGGTGATGATCTTGGTACGGTGACTATAACCAAGACGTTGAAAGACTTGATTTTCGATGCAAAAGACTATCAGTTCGGCATGCAAACACGCCGTAAGATTGCAGTGGACTTCCATGGCTCCATTGTCTTTGATGTAAGCTACGCTACAGAATAATCTTTTTCTTGGCGGGGAAATCTACTTCTCCGCCAAGAAATACCCACACGCTATAGGCGGAAAGTGCGAGCCAGTTGACAATTTGCACTTTCCCCTACCTCTAATTACCTTTATGATAACCATATTCTACACATCCTTAAAACTTTTACGCTGATGAAACGTTTCTTTAAATTTTTGTATGGACTCTTCTTCGTTGGCTTGCTCACTCTTTTTGGATGCCAGGCAGACGAACTTCAATCCTTCAGCACAAGCAATAACGAAAGTAATTTTGTGGAAGAAAAAGAGGCCTTGGAAATCGCAGGCTCCTTCCTTGAGCAAAACAGTGATGTGGCTCAAGTGAAGACCAGGGCAGGTGGCATACCTGAACTAAAGGTGGTGTATACCGACGGAAAGCCGCGCACCCGTGCTTCCAACGCACAACGCTCTACCTATTACATTATCAATTATGGTAATGATGGCTATGTTGTCGTTTCTGCCTCGAAGGGTACTTATCCCATTCTGGGCTATTCCACCAATGGCAAGTTCGACCCTAACAAAATACCTGTGAATATGCGCGAGCTGCTTGATGGCTATTCTAAAGAGATTCGCTTTGCCTTTGAAAACGTAAAGATTGACAATCGTATCAAACAAATGCGGCAGACAGCCATCGCAGGAACTAACCAGGAGATGAACGTACAGACATCAGTAAGTCCGTTGTTAGCCAACATTCATTGGAACCAAGCTCCTTATTACAACGCTTACTGCCCATATAATTGTCCTGTGGGTTGTGTCGCTACGGCAACCTCCCAAATCATGCGTTTCTACGAGTATCCTGCTCGAGGAAAGGGCTATCACTCTTACAACTCCAGCTATGGCACGCTGTCTTTCAATTATAACTACGATTTGAATTGGAAGAACATGCCGTATTCTGTGCTCCGAGAATCCAATAACGATGTAGCAAGCCTTTGCTACGGTGTGGCTGTGGGCTTGGATATGGGCTTCTCGCCCTCTGGTAGCGGCACTTACCAGCAGTATGTTCCGAAGATGTTGAAGACTTACTATTCTTATCCTGATGCTGTAACGAGCTTGGAACGATCAGACTATTCCACTACTCAGTGGGAGAGCATCGTGCGCAACGAGCTTGACAACCGCAGACCCGTGCAGTATGCCGGGAGTGGTAACGGTGGTGGCCATTCCTTTGTTTGTGATGGTTACAGCTCTAACGGATACTTCCACATCAATTGGGGATGGGGCGGATCTTCTGATGGCTATTTCTTGCTTAACGCACTCGACCCAAGTGGTTTGGGCATTGGTGGTGGCTCCGGCGGTTTCAATTACTGGCAAACCATCGTGGTAAACTTTGCTCCTCCAGGTTATAACGACGGCAATGACCCTGACCCAACCCCTGACCCAACTCCTGATCCAACCCCGACAGATAGCTACGCATCCTCCTATTCGGATTATTTTAACTCCACTTATATTTATTATGTAAGCATAGGCGACATGCAAAACTATAGTGGAGCTTCGTCCTACACGTTCTTCCAGAACAAGAAAGTGGAGCTTGAGGCTGGCAGCAGCAACTACATTACGCTCATGCCACGATTCCCTAACGGTGTTTATCCCATGTACTGGTGTGTTTGGGTGGACTTTAACGGCAACAAAAAATTTGAGGACAACGAGCGCGTGTTGGCTCAATACATGAATTCGGATAACTATTTCTACCGTATGTTCAAGGTTCCCTCCAACGCTGTGAATGGCGAAACGCGCGTGCGTGTCAGTGCGAAATGGGGCAGTTATCCTAAACCTGACGAGCACTTTACTTATGGTGAGGTTGAAGATTATACGGCTGTCATCACGAAACCAGCTCCACCTGAGCCTGATCCTAAGCCAAATCCAGACCCTGATCCAGACCCTGATCCTACACCAGACCCAACCCCTGATCCCGATCCTGAACCTGACCCGACACCCAATCCAAACACATACTGTACTGTAGGAGCTGCCAACTTCTCATCAGCTTATATCAGCCAAATCAGTCTTAGCACCATGACGAAGGTGTCAGGCGGAAGTTCATACTCAGACTTTACTTCGTACATTGCCTACGCAAGTCTTGGCCAGTCCTTTAAGTATGTGCTCACACCAGGCTTCAAATCTTCTTCCAGAAGCAAGATGTATTGGCGTGTCTATGTCGACTTCAACAACGATGGAGTGTTCTCACCAAACGAAAAGAAAGTTGAGCGCTACTCTTATTATGGGTTCTCTGGCTATATCTATGTACCCACAACGACTCAAAAAGGGAACTATCGCATCCGAATTGTTGCCAGTCCTGACGGCTATCAAGATCCTTGTGGAGAATTCAACAACGGGGAGGTTGAGGATTACACGCTCCAAGTGCGCTAAACCTCAAGCCCTTCAGAGCTGACAGATGAGCAAAACCATCCGTAAAAGTCCGTGATACCAATGACAGGTATTGCGGACTTTTGTCATGTATGGGGCACGAGGAGATGAGTCTTCCTTCCACACATTCGTTATGTAACAATACGAAGTGCGCAGAGATTTTTTTGCGTATGGATCGTTTTGCAGGCTGGTTTTATTCAGAACAATCAAGGAGGCTATATACCTTTGCCATGTAGGATGAAGCATAGTGGGACTCTGCTGGAGGGCAACTCCATGAGGAATTGGAATCCATAAAACGACAAGTATGAGCCGGATCCGCTATGGGAGTTGTTCCTGCTTTTCCATCCTTAGAATTTCACTTGTTCAACTCGTTGTTGAAGCAAGAGCAAGTGATTGTTTTCACCAGTAAACAACCATTCTTCAGCGGAAGGGTCGTCATTGCTGTTTATCGTGTAATCAAAAGAGGCAGAAACATCAGGGTGTCGCTTTTGTTTGCTTTACGCAAAAGAGCAATGGAATTAAAATAGGTGGGCAAGTAGAGGCGTGATGCATCTCGGTTTTTCAAGAATTGTTCATATTTTTGGTGTTTTCAAAATATTCGTTCTAGAAAAATGAAGCCTTTATTGGATGCTGTTTAGCACTTTATTGCACAACCGTCGGTCTGTTTTGATGCAATAGCATGCAGTTTGCCTTTCTATAGCATGCAGTTTGTCCCTCAAACTCAATGCTTTGATACCCCTATCTGTATGCTTTTTCTGCCTTAAAGCATAGCTTTTGCCTGTGAGTCAATGCAACTGAAAACTGTAAGAGCCTGAAAAACAAACGTATATAAAAATCGCATATTTGCGCCCAATGACCTGTTTGGTTGCAAATATGCGAGTATTTGACACGGTTGTCAACATATTTCGTATGTTAACCGCTATGCTTTCATCCGTCCAGTTTTCTGCTTGCGGCCGCTATTTGATGACGGTTGTCTTTTGCAACATCATTTTTTTTGCTTTGTTTGAACGGGATATTCCTACTGTCTGGGGCATCGGTTTCATCAGGTAAACTGTAAGAGGAATATAGATGCATCTTGGTTCGCGGCTGGTGATTCAAGCCCGAAGTGGAAAATTTTCCAACCATTTTATTTTGTTACGAGCTTAGTTTGCAGTATCTTTGCATAAGATAGGCTGCGCCTCAGCAAAATAAGTAAACTTCTTTTGCCTTCGGCTTGCGCTATCTTTGCATAAGATAGGCTGCGCCTCAGCAAAGCAAGTAAATTTTCTTTGCTTTCGGCTTGCACTATCTTTGCATAAAAGAGCCTTCGCCTTAGCAATTTCAGGCAAGCCTGATTGCGTTCGGCTCGTACTCTTTTTGCAATAACTAATATTCGCCAAACTAATAATAAAGATATATGATTCTCTTCTTTAAAACCCCGCAAGAAACCATTATTGCCACCGAGATGGACCATCAACCCAGCCAAGAGGAAACCAACAAACTGTGCTGGCTTTTTGGTGGAGCAGAATGTATAGACACACAACAGCTTGATGGAATCTATGTGGGGCCGCGCCGTGAGATGGTGACACCATGGAGTACAAATGCCGTAGAGATCACCGAGAACATGAATCTGACAGGCATCATGCGTATTGAGGAGTACTTCCCGGTAAGCTCCAAGGAGGCCACACACGACCCAATGTTGCAGCGCATGTACGAGAAACTGGATCAGAGCTTGTTCACCGTGAACCATGAGCCGGAGCCTATTAAGCATGTGGAGAATCTGGAGCAGTACAATGAGGACGAGGGATTGGCCCTCTCGCCCGAGGAGATGGCGTACCTGCACACCATAGAAAAGCAGAACGGACGGCCGCTCACCGACAGCGAGATATTCGGATTCGCACAGATTAACTCGGAGCATTGCCGACACAAGATATTCAGCGGAACGTTCATCATCGACGGGGAGGAGAAAGAGTCGTCGCTCTTTGCGATGATCAAACGCACCACACAGGAGAATCCCGGCAAGATTTTGTCGGCCTACAAGGACAACGTGGCCTTTGCACAAGGCCCGGTTATCGAGCAGTTTGCACCCGCTGACCAGTCAACCAGTGACTATTTCCAGGTGGAGGACATCGAGAGCGTGATTTCTCTGAAGGCCGAAACCCACAACTTTCCCACCACCGTGGAGCCGTTCAACGGCGCCGCGACGGGCACAGGTGGAGAGATTCGCGACCGTATGGGCGGTGGCGTAGGCTCTTGGCCGTTAGCCGGAACGGCGGTGTACATGACCGCCTATCCGCGTTTGGAAGGCGAATCGCGCACGTGGGAGGACATCCTGCCTGTGCGGAAGTGGCTGTATCAGACACCAGAACAAATACTCATCAAGGCCTCGAACGGTGCCAGCGACTTTGGAAACAAGTTCGGCCAACCGCTCATCTGCGGTTCGGTGCTGACGTTCGAACATCAGGAAGACGGTCAGAAGCTGGCCTACGACAAGGTTATCATGCTGGCTGGGGGCGTTGGTTACGGCAAAAAACGTGACTGTTTGAAGAAAGAACCGCAGAAAGGAAACAAGGTCGTGGTGGTTGGGGGCGACAACTACCGCATTGGTTTGGGTGGCGGAAGCGTGTCATCCGTTGACACCGGGCGCTACACCTGCGGCATTGAGCTGAACGCTATACAGCGTGCGAACCCCGAGATGCAGAAGCGTGCCTACAATTTGGTGCGCGCCTTGGTGGAGGAAAAGGAAAATCCGGTGGTGTCCATCCATGACCATGGCAGTGCTGGTCACCTGAACTGTCTGTCGGAACTCGTGGAAGACTGCGGTGGAGAGATTGATATGGCCAAGTTGCCTATCGGTGATAAGACGCTCAGCGCCAAGGAAATCATTGCCAACGAGAGTCAGGAGCGCATGGGACTGCTCATCGACGAGCGGCATCTGGATCATGTCAAGGCCATCGCCGAGCGTGAGCGCGCACCGCTGTATGTGGTGGGTGAGACCACCGGCGACGCCCACTTCTCATTCGTACAGGCTGATGGCGTAAAGCCTTTCGACCTGGATGTGGCACAGATGTTTGGACACTCGCCCAAGACCATCATGACCGATGAAACCGTGACGCGCCACTATGAGGACGTGACCTATAGCGTCGACCAGATAGACAGTTATATAAATAAGGTGTTGCAGCTGGAGGCCGTGGCGTGCAAAGACTGGCTCACCAACAAGGTAGACCGCTCGGTAACGGGCAAGATAGCACGCCAGCAGTGCCAGGGTGAAATACAATTGCCGCTCTCCGACTGTGGCGTGGTGGCTTTGGATTACTGCGGCAAGCGGGGTATCGCCACCGCCTTGGGGCATGCTCCACAAGCAGGATTGGCATCGCCAGAGGCCGGTAGCGTGCTGAGTGTGGCCGAATCGCTCACCAATATCGTGTGGGCACCGCTCGAAGATGGGCTGGAAGGAGTCTCTTTGTCAGCCAACTGGATGTGGCCATGCCGTGCACAAAAGGGCGAGGACGCACGCCTGTATGCCGCAGTGGAGGCCTTGAGCGACTTCTGCTGCTCGCTTCACATCAACGTACCCACTGGTAAAGACTCGCTGTCGCTTACCCAGAAATATCCAAATGGCGAGAAAATCATCTCTCCCGGAACCGTTATTGTTAGTGCGGGGGGCGAGGTGAAGGATGTCAGGAAGGTGGTTTCGCCAGTCTTGGTGAACAACAAGAACTCGTCACTCTATTACATCGACTTCTCGTTTGATGACCAACGCCTCGGCGGCAGTGCCTTTGCGCAGAGCTTAGGCAAGGTGGGCAGCGATGTTCCGACGGTGAAAAACCCTGAATACTTTGCCGACTGTTTCGAGGCAATACAGACGCTCATCAACAAAGGGTGGGTGATGGCAGGTCATGACATCAGTGCCGGTGGCTTGATAACCACCCTGCTGGAGATGACGTTTGCCAACCAACAGGGCGGCATCCATGTGAACTTGTACGATATGAGCGGTGAGGACGTGGTGAAAAACCTGTTTGCCGAGAACCCCGGAGTGGTGATTCAGGTGTCTGACCTGCACAAGCATGCGCTGCGTGAGTACTTGGAAAGCGAAGGTATCGGGTATGCCAAGATTGGCTACCCCACACCGAAGGAGCGCAAAATCGTCGTCAAGAAGAATGAATGGCAGCATGAGTTCGACATCGATGCCTTGCGCGAGGCATGGTACCAGACATCTTACGAGCTGGACAAGCGGCAGAGCATGAACGGCATGGCCGATCAACGGCACCGCAACTACAAAGAGCAGCCGCTGCAACTGCGATTCAACGATGCCTTCACAGGCAAGCTCTCACAATATCAACTCAACGCAGACCGCCGCACACCTTCAGGCATCAGGGCGGCTATCATCCGCGAGAAAGGCACCAACGGCGAGCGCGAGATGGCTTACGCCTTGTATCTGGCGGGCTTTGACGTGAAGGATGTGATGATGACCGACTTGATCAGCGGTCGCGAGACACTGGAAGACATCAACCTCATTGTGTTCTGTGGCGGATTCTCCAACAGTGACGTGCTCGGTTCGGCCAAAGGGTGGGCAGGGGCATTCCTTTACAATCCCAAGGCAAAGGAAGCCCTTGACAGGTTCTATGCACGCAAAGATACGCTGTCACTGGGCATCTGTAACGGTTGTCAGCTCATGGTTGAACTCAACTTAATCAATCCGGAACATCAGCAAAGAACCTGCATGTTGCACAACGACTCGCACAAGTTCGAGAGTGCGTTCCTTGGGTTGACTATCCCAGAGAACAACAGTGTGATGCTTGGAAGCCTCTCGGGCAGTAAGCTCGGCATTTGGGTTGCCCACGGAGAGGGTAAGTTTAGCTTGCCTGAAGGTGAGGAAAACTACAACATCATTGCCAAGTACAGCTACGATAGCTATCCCGGAAATCCAAATGGTAGCGACTACAGCGTGGCTGGTATCTGCTCCAAGGACGGACGACACTTAGCCATGATGCCCCATCTGGAACGCTCCATCTTCCCATGGCAGAACGCTTATTACCCCTACAAGCGACACATGGATGAGGTAACGCCATGGATAGAGGCTTTTGTGAATGCGAGAGAGTGGGTGGAGAAACAGGTTAAGTAGAAGTGTTTACAAGTTCACGAGTTGACGAGTCGACTACATGATAGAAAAAGTTATTCATCAGTAAGGTAACAATCACCATTTACAGCGCATGGGCGATCATATCAAAATTCCCAACACGGTAGAGACATCGCAGGACAACCAGCGATGGATTACACTCTTTAAGACATTTGTCAAGATAGGAGCGTTTACCCTTGGCGGCGGTTATGCTATGATACCAATCATTGAAGCAGAAGTGGTTGACCGGCACAAGTGGATTGACAAGGACGAATTTCTCGACCTCATTGCCATCGCACAGAGCTGTCCTGGCGTGTTCGCTGTCAACATCAGCATCTTCATTGGCTATAAGCTGCGAGGAGTGCGAGGAGCCATCTGCACTGCTATGGGTGCGTCGTTGCCCTCGTTTTTCATCATCTTGTTAATCGCTATGTTCTTCCATCGCTTCATGGAAGTGCCATGGATTGCTGCCATGTTCAATGGCATTCGTCCGGCAGTGGTGGCATTGATTGCCGTTCCCACGTTCAACTTGGCCAAGAGTGCCGGCATTTCATTGGTCAATTGTTGGATACCCATTATCTCTGCCCTACTGATATGGGCCATCGGGGTGAACCCTATTTTCATCATCATTGCCGCAGGTATCGGTGGATACATATACGGACAATTCATCAAACCCACTGAGTAGCATGATTTATCTCTATCTTTTCCTTACTTTTTTTCAGATAGGTTTGTTTGGTTTTGGTGGTGGCTACGGCATGCTTTCGCTTATTCAGACAGAGACGGTGATACACCATCACTGGCTCAGCAGTGCCGAGTTCACCAACATTGTGGCCATCAGTCAGATGACACCTGGTCCCATTGGCATCAATTCGGCCACCTATTGCGGCTATGCTGCCGTGCACAACGCGGGCTATGGCATGCCCATGGCCATCCTGGGGTCAGCCACTGCCACCTTCGCCTTGGTGCTTCCATCCCTCATTCTCATGATTCTCATTAGTAAAATGTTCATGAAGTACATGGACACCGAACCCGTACAGAATGTCTTCAGCGGACTGCGACCCGCCGTAGTGGGATTGCTTGGCGCTGCCACCCTGCTGCTCATGAACGAGGAGAACTTTGGTTCCATGATTGAAAACCCATGGCAATTTTGGATTAGTGTGGCACTCTTCTGCGCCACCTTCATCGGAACAAAATATGTAAAGATTAACCCTATCCGGATGATATGCTACGCAGCATTCGCAGGACTCATGCTACTGTATTAATCGTTTATGAGTTGACGAGTTGACAAGTTTAAGAGTTGACGAGTTGATAGTTTACAAGTTCACAAGTTAATGGCTATAAACTTGTGAACTTGTAAATGCGTAAACATCTTGAATAAAACGCTTTCAACTCGTTTACTTGTCTACTTGTCAACTCATCAACTAAAAAACTATCACCTCGTCAACTTGTAAACTTGTCACCTCGTCAACTAAAAAAGAAAATCCAATGAACAAGCTACATGGTTTTGCAGAAGCCATTATCTCTTCTGCCTCATTCGGACTGATTCCCCTTTTCAGTCTTCCGTTGCTGGCTTCGGGCATGCATACACCGGCCATATTGGTGTATCGTTTCGCCATCGGCTGCTTTCTCATGCTGATGATATTGCTGTATCAGCGCAGAAGGATGTACATAGGCTTCGGCGATTCGCTACGAATCATGCTGCTGGCCGTGCTCTATAGCGGATCGGCTATCGCACTGTTCAAGGGTTATCACTACCTGTCGAGTGGCATTGCCACCACGTTGATGTTCTCCTATCCAGTGTGGACTGCCATCCTGATGATGGTTTTCAGGCACGAACAGCCTTCGCGCACCACCTTCATAGCCATCGCCTGCGCCGTGGGCGGCGTGTGCCTTCTCTCGGGAATAGAACATGGTGTGGGCAACGTGTCTGTGCTTGGCATCTGCATCGAGCTGCTCTCGGGTCTTCTATATGCCATCTATATGGTTTCGTACCCAGTGATGAAAATCAGCAGGATGCCATCGCTGAAGGTCAACTTCTACATCTTTTTCTTCTCTATGCTGATGATTACGCTCTACGCTGTGTTCATGGAAGGCGGACTTTCGCCCATCCATTCGGGTCAACAGCTCTTCTATCTCTTCATGCTGGGACTGCTGCCGACGGCCATGAGCAACGTAACGCTGGTCATGGCGCTGAAGAATATCGGCAGTACTTTGGTGGCCATCCTCGGCGCTTTCGAGCCACTAACGGCCATGTGTATCGGCATTACCGTCTTCGGCGAGCCGTTCACCACGAGCATTGGCATCGGTTTTGTGCTAATTTTGATTGCCGTTTTGCTGCTTGTGTTGAAGAAATCGCCGGCCGAAGTCCCTACCGGACCCGTACTACAGCACGAAAGGTGATAAGTCGGGCGTACCGACTTACCTTCCCATGGGTGTCAGGGTGAACTGGAATTTCTTGTGTCCAAACGGCACACGGTATTCCTCCAGTGCCTCGGCATGGCCACTCCACGTGTCAATGCCGCCTACACCAGCCATCTCACCGTTGATGTGTAGGTTCGTAAACTTGGACTTCGGAACCTCCTGTATGTGGCGCTGTTCCTTCTCGTCACCATCGTCCAAGTCCTCAACCGTATAGTGCAAGGCCGATGCAGAGAACGGTTTGGCCGAACGAACCAGCAACCCCATGCCTTTTTCACCAGTTTGTTTCCACCAGCGCATATCGCTCTTGTTCCCAGTTTCTTGTGGCCGTATGTATGGATAGAACTGCTCGTCGGCCGTTTGTTGGTAGATGCCGAAGCGTTGAGAGAACTTCCGATCGGCATAATTCTCAATGGGTCCACGGCCAAAATACTCGCTCTTGTCCATGTCGTATGGCAGCTGCATCACCATGCCATAGCGCAACATGCCGGGAACCTGGGCACCAGCGTTGGGAACAAGCGTCTGCGTAATCTCAACTTTTCCGGATGTTGTGATGAGATATTCAATGGTCATCTGCGACTTCACGTCCGGCATGTCATAGTTCATCGTCACCAACATGGATTTGGTGCCCATCCGTTTGATTTTCTTTACGATGATGTTTTTCACCGTCATGGCAGGGTTGCGCCATACGCTGTACTTCTTGTTGATGCCCGCTCCCATGTCATTATCCGTCACGGCACGCCAGAAACAAGGCTTCAAGACGCCACCGTCAGCCAGATAAGACACATCACCCACGACATATTTCGTCATCAAACCCGTTTGCTTGTCAAACGAGATAGACACCTGTTGGTTTTCTATCGTCACCTGTTTGTCTTTCTTCTTGCTGGTTTTCTTCAATTTTCCATACCATGCAAGCGTTTCCATCTCGGGTTGTGGGGTAGCACTTTTTGCTAAATAATAGTCTTTTACAGCAAACTGTTGGTAGGCCACCACCTGCCCCTTTTGCATGAGAGGTTCTGGCTGCTTCAACACAAAGTCTATGTTAAGCTGCACGTCTCGGTTTTGCGGATCGGCCAACAACTCATCCAAGTTGTACGACAGTGTCAAGTCAGCCGTTTGCTGTGGCTGCACTTGCAGGTTGTTTACGGTGCCCTTCTGCGCCTCCTTGCCATTGACGAGAACCTTCCATTGCAGGGCATAGTTGCCCAGGTCACGGAAGAAGTACTCGTTCCTCACCTTTATTTTTCCTTGCATCAAGTCAGTCGGTTGTACCCAGATGTTCTGGTACTCATAGCCCACCTCATACATGTGTGGGTTAGGTACGCGGTCGGGACTGATGAGTCCGTTGCAGTTGAAGTTGTTGTCGCTTGGGTCATACTTGTTGTAATCGCCGCCATAGGTATAGATGCCGCGCTTTGTGTCACGCAAAGCTTGGTCTACAAAGTCCCATACAAAGCCACCTTGAAACTTGGGATATTTGCGCACCAAGTCCCAGTATTCCTTCAGTCCACCGCCCGAATTGCCCATGGCGTGGTTGTACTCGCACTGTATGAGCGGCTTCTGGTCCTCGGGAGCTGATGACAGTGCGTATTCCTCGCATGCTTTTTGAGGGACGTACATGGGGCAGTACAATTCAGTGTTCGGTCCCTTGATTGCTCGTTCCCAGTGTATCGGGCGTGAGGAGTCCACGCTCTTAATCCAATTGAATGCCGCCGTGAAATTGGGCCCATCGGCCGTCTCGTTGCCCAATGACCAAATGATGATACTGGGATGGTTGTAAAACATTTCCACATTGTGCTGGTTGCGTTCCAAGATTTGCTTAGCAAACATGGGCTTTTTGGTGGGCGCGTCGTCCTCGTAGCCAAAACCATGACCCTCCTGGTTGGCCTCGGCTACCACATAAAGACCATACTCGTCGCACAGCTCATACCACTGTGGGTCGTCGGGGTAGTGACAGGTACGCACGGCATTGATATTGAATTGCTTCATAATCTTGATGTCCTGTATCATCCGCTCACGACTCACGATGTAGCCACCGTCTGGATCCATCTCGTGTCTGTTGGCACCTTTTATATAGATGGGTTGCCCATTGACCAGCAACTGACTGTTCCTAATCTCCACTTTCCTGAACCCCACCTTCTGCGGAATCACCTCAATGACCTTTCCGCCCTTCTTCACTGTGGTGACGAGGGTGAACAGATAGGGTGTCTCTGCGGTCCATGGTTTCACGTTCTTGATGTTGAAAGCCACGTTACCGTGACGCTGTCCCCTGAAATCCACGCTGTGCTTGCTCACGGAGATGCCGTTGGCGTTCAGCAGGTCGAAGTCTACCGTGGGACTTCCCTTCACGTCCAAGTCTACCGACAGCACTCCGTCTTGGTAGTTGTTCGCCAGGTCGGCCGTCAGTTTGATGTTGCTCACCTGCACCTTTTCGTTGCGGGCATAAAGATAGCTGTCGCGCGCCACGCCGCTCAGCCGCCAGAAGTCCTGGTCCTCACTGTACGAGCCGTCGCACCAACGGAAGGTTTGAAAGGCAATCAGGTTGTCGCCCTTCCTCACATAGGGCGTGATGTCGAACTCGGCGGCCACCTTGGAATCTTCGGCATAGCCCACATACATGCCGTTGACATACAGGTAGATGTTGGACGTTACGCTGCCAAAGTGGGCGATAATCTGCTTGCCGTCCCAGCTGTTGGGGATATTGATGATGCGGCGATAGCTGCCCACATGGTTGTCTTTCAGTGGCACTTGGGGCGGGTTGTTCTCGAAGTGTCCGCGCCAGGCGAAGCCGATGTTCAGGTATACCGGGTCGCCATAGCCGTTGAGTTCCCATATTCCCGGCACGCTGATGGTCTTCCATGCCGCGTCGTCATAGCCGGTTTCGAAGAAGCCCGAAGGCCGCTTGTCGGGAGCTTCGGCAAAGTGAAACTTCCACGTTCCGTTCAGCGAGAGATAGTTGGCCGATGCCTTCCGGTCGCCGTTAAGCGCCTTCTCGGCCGACTCGTACGCAAAATAATTGGTGTGCAGCTTCAGTCTGTTCACCTCGTTCACCTGCAAGTCGTGCCACTCTGTATCGGTAGGCATGTCTTTTTGGATAACAGGCGTAAGGTCGGCACTGGCTGGTAGTGCGGACAAAATGGCCAAAGAGGCCGCGATCAATGCTTTTTTCATCAATTTGGAATTTTTAGTTATCCGCCCCTGTGGGCGATTGTTTGGTTCTGGTTGTATGTCACAAAGATAGTGTGTTTTTGGCTATTCTGCAAATTTTCAGGATGATTCGTTGTTTCATCCATTTTCTTCCCCATCCTTACTTTTGTTCAATATTTTGCCTGAAAAAGGGCCTTAAAACGGCACTTCCAGACTTTCAAACCAGAAAAAATCAATAGGCAGGGAGGATGCAAAATAGGGTTTATGGCAGCGGATAAATCGTATTTTTACACAAAAACAAGACGTTTTTGGGCTAAAAAGCATCATCTTACCTGTCAATCTGCATGCTCTTTCCCCGCAAAAGCATGCAGATTGCCGTACAAAAGCAATGCTTTTGGCTGGGAAAACGTTGAGGAGAAGGTAGAATAGGAAGACCTACGTTTGTAAATGTTTGTGTGTTAGTTCGATACAAATTTCGCTCATTTTTGGCGTATTTGCAGGCGAGTGACATCCTGTTTGAAAATACGCGAAGCATGAAAAACTTGTTTGTCAAGAAAAATCATCATCACCCGCCATCCTGACCTGCATTCCGCCCTTCGCCTTGTTTCCTATTTTTATGTTGGGAGTCTTTGGCTTTTGTTGTAGAAAAACTTGTTGATTCATCCCTAAATCCCTATATTTGCATTAACAAAACCATCCAAATGATACACCGTGAAAAAGTTGTTCATCGTTTTTCTATCGTGTTTGTTTGCCAGTTCTGCCTGTGCGTTATCTAATAAGGTGTCGCCTCTGGTGCAAAAGTCAGCACCCTCATCGGGAAACAGGAGCGAGGGAAAAGAAATCTTGGGATATTTTTCGCTCGGCATGGAACAGTACGGCAGCTTCATCCAAGCGGTGGAGCAGTTCAATAAAGACAAGTGCACCAACTACACGAAGAGCGATTAAAGCAGTTCAATGGTAAAGAAATAGGAGTAGAAATGGAAAATCCAACTAAGAAACAGTACCCCGATTTAATGAAGGGCAAGACCCTTATGTACGTCCACGGCTTTATGTCGTCGGGCCAATCTGGCACGGTAGCCATGCTCAGGGAGCTGTTGCCCCAGGCGAACGTCGTGGCCGAAGACCTGCCAGTGCATCCCGCTGAGGCGATAGACCTGCTGAAGCAGCTGTGCCAAAGCCATCAGCCCGACCTCATCATAGGCACCTCCATGGGCGGCATGTATACCGAGATGCTCACGGGTTACGACCGCATATTGGTGAATCCGGCTTTCCAGATGGGTCAGACCATGCACGACCACGGCATGATGGGCAAGCAAGTTTTCCAAAATCCCCGCAAGGATGGCGAGACTGAGGTAATCGTTACTAAGTCGTTGGTCAACGAGTACAAGGACATCACCGGGCAGTGTTTCACCAACGTCACGCCCGAGGAGCAAAGACGAGTCTATGGGCTCTTTGGCGACAAGGACCCGCTGGTGCACACCTTCGACCTCTTTCGCGATCACTATCCACAGGCCATCCGCTTTCATGGTGCCCACCGTCTTACCGATAAGGTGGCCTTTCACTATCTCATTCCCGTGATTCGCTGGATTGATGACCAACAAGAGGGACGCGAACGCCCCATCGTTTACATCGACTACGCGACGCTGCACGACAGTTACGGCAAGGCCACGTCGAGCATGCGCAAAGCATATCAGATGCTCATCGAGCGGTATGATGTCTATGTGGTGGCCGCTGCGCCTACCAACGACCATGGTTATATTGGTGAGGTGCAGACGTGGGTGGAGGAGTATCTGTCGGCTCCGGCCTACAATCGGGTAATCTTCACCAATCAATCGCAGCTGCTTTATGGCGACTATCTCATCACCCCTGAGGTGCAAAAAGGCTTTATGGGAACTTGTCTGGCTTATGGAAGTGATGAGTTTAAGACGTGGGAAGAACTCATTGTGTACTTCGACCGCCTGGGTGGGCAGTAGCCAATTCTCTTATTGTAGCTTCTGTATTTGGTCGCGTGTCACATAGGTTACGCCATGAACCTTGGTCAATACAAGACCAAAAACGATAAGCAGTGTTGGAGAATGTGCATGTGGTGCACCGAATGACTTATCTTTTTTGCCATCATCCGCTGCTTAATAAGTTGTCTTGTCCTTGCTTTCCATCCACATGTCAAACGCTTTTCGTGCCTCTTCGGGCAGCAAAATCTGCATTTGTTTATGTCGATCGGCTGGTAGGAGGGCAATCTCGTGGTAGATAAAGTCGTCATCAAACCCTATGCGTGCAGCATCCTTGCGATTGTTGGCGTAATAGATGCGGTCCAGATGAGCCCAATAGATGGCCCCTAAGCACATGGGGCAAGGCTCGCAGGAGGTATAAATGTCGCAGCCAGTGAGGTCGAACGTACCCAGCTTGCGTGCGGCTTGTCTGATGGCATTCACCTCGGCGTGCGCCGTTGGGTCGTGGTCTAAGGTAACTGTATTGGATGCTTCGGCAATGATTTCTCCATCTTTGGCAATCACGGCACCAAAGGGTCCGCCGCCCGTGCGTACACTTTTTTCAGACAGGGCGATGGCCCTGCGCATGATATCTTGTTGATTCATCAATGATTTGTTTTGAATAAAGAATGTTATTGTGATGACAAATATACGCAAAATGCCATGAAAAGGGGAGGGGCAGTACCATATTTTTGATTATCTTTGCAACATGCGTGCAGGCCAAGCCCAAACGAAACACTTTTTAACCCACATGCGAAGACGACCCTCGAACCGTGACATGCAGCAATCACAAACTTACATTACAGCCAACGAACTCTACCACCGGGCGGCCCAAATCCTTGAGGCTGGCTCTCAGGAGGGTGCGCTGGTCAACAAAATGTTGCACGAGACGTTGGTCATGGCGTGTGCCGCTGGCTTGAGAAACACCTCCTATAGCTTTGGCGACCTCAACGCTCGCGTGGATCATCTGTGTACCCAGTGTGGCTTATCGATGGCCGATACTCGCGCCGTTCACCAGATGCGCCGGCACTCCAACTCGTCATCGCCCATCTTGCCAGAAGACCTTACCTACGATGTTCGTGCGCTTTGTGTCTTCATCTCGGCAGTGTTCAGAGAAGCTGTTCCCTCGTTTTTAGTCGGCAAAATACCCGTTCGTGCTCAACAGACACGACAAACATTGCGGTTGGACGAACGCTACATCCGTTGCATCGTGCGGCGATGGGACGAACATTTCATCTGGGTGATGCCCGATGGGGTAACCGATGAGCGTCTTTTGCAAGTAGAATATACCAGTGAGGAGCAGTTTGCCGACCTGTCGTATCTTCATGACATCTTGCGCAAGGGCATGCCGTTGAATCTCTTGGACTGTCAGGTGAAGGATCATCTGGTTACGCCACGTCGCATCATTGTCATCCCCGACTACCTGGTTGACATCAGTTCACTGGCGACATGTTTCACGGAATATGGTCATCATCCAGCCCTCTTCACCATCAACCGCATGAAGGATAAACCCAATACGCGGCATACCATTTTGGGAAACTTTGCCGGTAGTGCGCTCGATGACATCATCCATGCGTGTGGAGAGCGAGCGTTTGACATGGCAGAAACACTGAAAGATAACTACAGGGAGAAGGCATTGGAATACTGTACATGCACCGACCTGGACCCTGTGGCGTTTAAAATGGAGGCCATGAAGCAGGTGCAGAACCTGCAACAAATCGTTGCTGAACTGTTCAAGACCTACAACCGGGAGCGAGCCTTGCTGGAACCTTCCTTCGTATGTGAGCAGTTGGGAATACAAGGGCGTGTGGACATGATGACCACCGACTTCAGATTGCTGGTCGAACAGAAGTCGGGAAAGAACATGAATCTGGAATATGGCAGCCACAACCGGCATGGCAACCAGCACGTTGAGGCGCACTATGTGCAAGCGCTACTGTATTATGGTGTGCTGAGATACAACTTCCGCCTGTCCGACAAAGCCACCCGCATCTTTCTGTTGTATTCGAAATATGCGTTGCCGACAGGCTTGATGGATGTCAGTAGGTTGGACATGCTCATCCATGAAGCCCTCAAGCTGCGCAATCTCATCGTGGCTGCCGATTACACGAGTGCCCTCGAGGGATTTGAAAGCATGCTGCCGCAGCTCAATCCACAAACACTGAACACGGAGAATACCAACACTTACTTCTACAATCGTTTCTTACTGCCGCAGATAGAGGCCATCACGGTGCCGCTGGAGCAAATGAGTAAGCTGGAGAAAGCATATTTCTGTCGCATGATGACCTTCGTGCTGAAAGAACAACTCATCTCGAAAACCGGTGGCGTTGATGGTAGTGGACGCAGCAATGCTGACCTGTGGAACATGCCGTTGAGCGAGAAAAAGGAGATGGGCAACATCTATACCGGCCTTACCATCACGCAGAAGAAACGAACCCGCAGCCGTGGATTCGATGAAATCACGCTCGCCGTTCCTGATCAAGGTGAAGACTTCCTACCCAATTTCAGACGAGGTGACATGGTATATCTGTACGGCTATCATCCTGACAGCGAGCCTGACGTGCGTCGGAGCATTCTGTTCAAGGGCTTCATCATGTACGTCAAGACCGATGAGATAGCCGTTCATCTGACGGATGCACAACAGAATGATGACTTATTATATACGGTAGAAGAAGGAAAGCGGCATGCCCATCACACGCCTTTGGTGTACGCAGTGGAGCATAGTGCGTCAGATGCGGGTGGTGCGGCAGCCATACATGCCCTGCATACGTTGATGACTACCTCGAAAGAGCGACGCGACTTGTTGCTGGGACAGCGTGAACCACGCGTCAATCACGCCCTGACACTGTCCCGAAGTTATCATCCTGACTATGATGACGTGGTACTGAAAGCCAAACAGGCACAAGACTATTTCCTGCTGGTGGGGCCTCCAGGAACGGGTAAGACTTCGATGGCTCTGCGTTATATGGTGCTGGAAGAGTTGGGAAACCCTGATGCCAACATTCTTCTCATGGCCTATACCAACCGGGCTGTGGATGAGATTTGTGGTATGTTGTGCGACGAAGGACTCGATTTTATTCGTTTGGGCAACGAATATAGCTGCGACCCACGCTTCAAGGGTCATCTCTTGGGACAGGCCATTGATGACCATCCCAAGCTGAACGAACTGCGACAGCGGTTCGCAGGCATGCGCCTCATTGTGAGCACTACGTCGATGATGATGAGCAAGCCCTTCATCTTTGCCATCAAACATTTCAGTCTGGCACTCATTGATGAGGCCAGTCAGATATTGGAACCTAACCTTGTCGGTATTCTGTCGAGCCATGTTTCGACGACGGGGGGCTCTGGTTTGGCCTTCGATCATCAACCCAATATCGACAAGTTCATCCTCATTGGCGACTACAAACAGTTGCCCGCCGTGGTTCAGCAAGACGCGTCTGAGTCGCAAGTGACCGATGCCGACTTGCAAAACATCTGCCTGACCGACTGCCGAAACTCACTGTTTGAGAGACTTATCCGATGGGAAGAGCGGCAAGGACGTACCGACTTCGTGGACACGCTCCGCAAACAAGGCCGCATGCATCCAGCCATTGCCGCCTTTCCCAACAAGATGTTCTATGCCAAGGAGCAGCTGCAGCCCGTTCCATTGCCGCACCAGGTGGGCGAAGATATTGGTTATACTGCCGTGCCGCAGGATGAGACGGACGACTTATTGGTGAGTGAGCGGCTACTTTACTATCCCTCTCACCTCACGCAAAACATGCGACTCTCTGACAAAGTGAATCCTGATGAGGCCCGAAAGGTGGCCGACTTGCTGCGCCGTATCCATCGGTTGGCGAGCAAAAAGTTTGACGTACAGAAGACAGTGGGCGTGATAGTGCCTTATCGCAACCAGATTGCAATGGTTCGAAAAGAAATAGAAAAGACAGGTATCTCACAACTCATGCAAGTGGATGTCGACACCGTGGAGCGTTATCAAGGCAGTCAACGCGATGTCATCATCTACTCTTTCACCGTGCAGAACCGCTACCAATTGGATTTTCTCACAGCCAATAGCTTCTTGGAAGGGCATGCTTGGATAGACCGAAAGTTGAATGTAGCCCTGACAAGAGCTCGAAAACAGCTGATTGTGTTGGGCAATGAGGCGGTGCTGTCGGCTAATCCGCTGTTCAAATTATTGATAGATGACATTCCCGTACGATTGTGTTAACAAATCAGAATGTAGTCATAATTAAATAAAAAAAACAAGACAAATGTATGGTTGTTACCCGAAAACAGCTTACATTTGCTTGTGAGTTCAATAAAAGATTAACAAATCAGGATTTATTTACAAAAACAAGAAGATTTATGAAAAAGATGATTTTAACGGCAGTTGTACTGCTTTCGTCCGTAGCAACATTTGCGCAACGCGCAGTAGGAACAGTTTCTTTGAAACCGCAGGTAGGTGTTGTGGGTGCTACCATGACCGAGTTTGAAAAGACAAAGATGAAGGTTGGTTTCACTGCTGGTGCAGAACTGGAGTACCAGGTATCTGACATTTTCAGCCTTTCTGGAGGTGTAATGTACGCACAAGAAGGCGTGAAGTTTGATACTGGCGTTGACTTCAAAATTGGAAATAAAAAGTTTGAGATAAAAGATGCAAAGACTAATCTGGCTTACATCAACGTGCCTGTCATGGCAAATGTATACGTTGTGCCGGGATTGGCAGTGAAATTGGGTGTTCAGCCAGCATTCGCAGTGGACAAAGGCGGCACCAAGGCTAAAGGTTTCGACCTCGCTATCCCAGTTGGTCTCTCCTATGAATTCGCGAATGTCGTTATCGATGGACGCTACAATTGGGGTGTAACTAAGGTATTCGACAACTTCGATGCTAAAAACAGCGTATTCCAAGTGACATTAGGTTACAAGTTTGACCTCTAAAACCGACGGCAGTAACTGCTAAATTATACACTGAGGCAACCAGTAATGGTTGCCTTTTTTCTTCTGTCAGCATGCCAACACACTTGACGTATAGACATAAAAAAAGGGGCTCCGCCGAGTCCCAATCTTTGTTAACCTTAAATCTAATACTATGA
>OBRT01000021.1_pt1 | contig 80538 bp, 67 predicted proteins | sample 1494891 | NCBI WGS metagenome assembly OBRT01 (sample SAMEA3360688, study PRJEB22359) | human gut metagenome | biome: ENVO:urban biome; feature: ENVO:human-associated habitat; material: ENVO:feces | place: Bangladesh | collected 2011 | reverse complement strand
GGACAAGTTCTCTTTGAGAGGACTCCGTTGAATGAACTATTTGATAAAACAATTATTAATCAAAATCCAGAAAATGACCGCCAACTTTCGCTTTGGTGAAATTTAACCGGACAGTAGTGTTGTTTCATTATTATTTGAAACAGCTTTTATTATTTGGTTTCTACCAAGATAGGTCTGATACAGTTTCCATTATTAGCATCGCCACCATTTTGATTAATGTAGAATCCATCGCGGTCGAACGATACTTCAAAAGCATAATTATCTGTTTTATTGAACAGTTGGCTTGTCCAATAATAACCGCCATATCCAGCATTTTTTATCTTGTTTTCAAAGCGATACCCTGCTAATGGTAAAAAGAGATTTTTCTCTACTTCAGCTTTCGAGAACTCTTTAGCTATGGTATTTGTTTTACCAAAATCTCCTGCGGCTTCTGTAATCAGACAGCCATAAAGTTGCTTGCCGTTATCTAATGTAATATAACCTAACTGCCAATCGCACCCATCTTTTAAGTAATTCCAATCGGCTTTAGACGGCATGCGCCATTTACCTTTCGTAGCCCAAAATGCCAAATCACCATATTTTGCTTCGTCGAAGTTCTTGGTCTCATCTTTACAATCAATATCTTTATACATTTTTCCAGAGATGTCGTAAATATCCCAAGGTCCAGTACCAAAGGCCTTTACAGCGTCTGCTCCCTGGGTTATGGCTACATTGCCTAATACTCCCCATCTGAAATGATCTACTTGCGTATCACTGAGGTTACATTTGGTATTTCCTTCGCCAGCTCTTCCATAGACAGCATTGAAGTACTCCCATTGGTTGGCAGCAATTCGCCACTTTCCATTATCATAAACAAGGTTTCCCATTGCCCATTTTTTACCACCCATAGTAATAAAGCGTGGTTCATCTTGTGGCTCTTCCTCCTTGCCTTTTATCTCTTCAAACACGACATCTTTGATTTCGCTTGTTGCAATAGTAAGTACTTCACCGTTTACTTTGTTTATCTTCATGTTGTATTCTTGAGCATTGATACTTATCGCAATAGCTGATAAAACAAACGAGAGAATGATTTTTCTTTTCATATTTCTTGTGAATTATGGTTTATATTGTTTTCTATAAAAAGTTATTTATTTACAATTTTAATTACATTTTTATTTGAATGGAAAATGTAAACGCCATGTGGCATGGTTGAGATATCAATATTCACACAACCTTGCGAATCGGCTTTGTAATGTGCTACTTCTACTCCGTTGAGGGAGAAAACTCTTACGACAGATGATGCTGTGAGCCCTTGGTACATCACATGTCCATTGAGAACAATTGGTTTCTGCGCAACTGTTCGTTCTTCTTCAATGTTTGTCGTGGGTTGTTGTTTTGAGAAATAATAGCGTACGATTTGATTGGTGACCATTTCTTTTGTTTCATTGAAATTTTCAGTAATCACCAAATTTCCTCCTTTAAAAGAAATGACGGGTTGTTTGTCCATACCAAAGGTAACAAAACTTTTGTCCTTAAACTCAACGATCAAATATTCTGTTGCCATTGTTCGGAAAGGCATAATCATGAACAACATGCATGACAGTACGAGCTTGTAATTGATTTTCATTTTATACGTTGTTTATTTTATTATAATTGTTTATCTAATATGTATTTGTCATATCCTCCGGCACACAAAGGTAATAATCTGCTAATCCCTTGTATGTATCATCTAAAAATGTAATATCTTCTTGTCGCACAGTACGTAGAGTAATTATTTTTTTCTTGGGGGCATATTTCCTTAGGTAGGTGATAATGCCACTGTTGCCATCAGTGTGGATATTTCCATTTATATGCAACATCTTAGGAGTGGAGGTTTGTGCGATATGCCATGCCATTGTTGCATCTTTGAGTGCCTGTGCTTCAGAAAGGTGGCTGTTATCTTTATTTGATTTTCCACCACCCAACATTCTCATCATGGCAAATCCTTGTTCCGCTTGTGGGTTTGGCTCGTAGGGAATGGGTAATGGAGGGAAATACTCCTTGGCTTCTTTAGAAAGTGAATCAATGAATGCTAACCCGTGTTCTTTTACCATTGCCGCATATCTTCTTGGTACATTTGTTGCCACAGTTGGTATCTTGTTTTCACGAGCGAAGTTGACAATTGGCGCATAATCTGTAACGTAATTGGGCCATATACGCGCCTCTTCTTCGAATCTGTCAGAGAAAATAAGTCCTTGCAGATATTCATTAAGAATAAGTTGATTGTCGGCTTCGAACATCTCCATACCTAATGCCAAATTTTTTCCATGTACCAGATAGAGTGATTGCAGAATGCGTAACTCTAACCAGTGAGTAATGGCACAATTATGTATCTCGCCTAAAAATACGACGTCTGCCTTTGATAGTTGTTGCACCATTTGTTGATAATCGATAGCTTTGCCACTGTTGTCGTATAATCGATAAGCATCATAGGTAGTCTGTTGCGCATTGACGACCATGGATCCTGCTGCTACTATAACAAGTAGAAGGGATAGAAATTTATTTGTTTGTTTCATCTGTCTTTATTAGTACTATTCGTTTGTTTAATTTGATATATTGCTTAAACATTTGTTGTATTTCCTGTGCTGTGATTTGTTGTAAGATAGATTCGTAATGATTGAAGTCAGCAATGCTCTCATCATTTTTAATCAATAATGTGAGTGCATTTTTCCACTCTATGGGTGTGTCGTTGGATAGAGCTTGCTGCTTAGCTACCAAAAACGATCGCTTCATTTTTTCAAGATTAGCTGTGCTTACAGCAGTGTCTTGAAATTGCGTGACGATGTTGCTGAGTGTTTGTTCAACCTTTTCCAGATTGTTCTTATCTGCATCAATGGTAAGTTGTAAATATGCTCGTTGTTGAGGGTAGCCATCGTAAAATAGGTCGACGTACGGTGAATATACGATGTGAAGCTTTTCTCGCAGGATATCGATAACACGCTCTTGCAACAAATCACGCATTAGTTTGATGCAGAGAGACGTTCTCAACCCAGGATGATAGTTGAAGGGAAGTACCATATAGAGTGTTCCCTTTTGATGACTATCATTGTCTATAAATACTTTTCGCACCTCATTGTATGGTAAACTTATAGGTCGATTGTCCAAAGGTATGGCATCTTGTTGAGGCATTTCAGAAAAGATAGCGACAGCTTGCGGTATAATTTTTGTCAAATCAAATCCCCCTGTTAGGATGATTGTTGTATTGCGCAAATCACCAAATGTACGTTTATAATAGGTTGCCAACGTATCTAAATCGAGCTGTTGCCAATCTGCTTTATTCATTAAAAAGGTTTTATCTCTTCCGTTTCCAACCAATGAATCAATGCAAATATCTATGAGTCGGTTGGTATCACGTTTCATCATACGCTGTAACAAGGTCTCTTTTCCATTATTTGTTATTTCTGATTGTTTCAGATTTTCGAATAGTGGATAATCTAAGCCTGGATGCATTATTTTTTCTCTGATCAAACGAAATAAAGAAGAGCTATAGCAGACTGGTCCAGAAGCTAATAATTGATGCCAATATTGGTCTACTCCCAAAGCCATTGAGAGTGATTTTTGCATCATGATGTCAGACAGCGTGTCGTTTGGCAATCCTTGTATACCACCCAGATCCACATAAGCAATAGCATCGTAGTAGCGCTTTTGTTGTAGAGTTGTAAGGTCTGCCATTCCGCCACGTCCTATCCATGCGATGTAAATGGTAGAGTCGGCGATATTGGTAGGCTTGAACAATAATCGTATTCCATTGGAAAGCTTTATATCGGTTACGCCCAACTTTTCATGATAGTTTTGCTTTGTTATTGCTCCTTTTGCAATCTCGTACTTTTTCAGATCCCATTCGGGGCGTTGTATGGCAGCACATGGATAACTTGGATGAGGTAGATGGAATGTGTATCTTTCCATGTTTTGCCGTTGTCCTTGTTGCCATGCTTGTATGATTGCTTGCTTGGACAATGAGTTGTCACTATGACTATTGTAAGCTATTAGGCTTGATCTTCGCATTTGTTTCAACAGGAAGCTTAAACGCTTTACGATATCTTTGCTCGTAGTTTTACTTAATAGCACTTTCAGCTGATTGGCTTCTTGATTAGAGTAAATTCGTCTTTCTCCAAAAACAACATAATCGATTAGATCATCGCAAATCTCAGTAGCAGTTTTGTCTTCTTTTTCAACAATCATTTTTTCTTGTTGCTTTTTGATGAGATGTTGAAGTTCTATGGAGCAGATACCTTGCTTAATAATACGTCTACATTCTGCTGAGGCAGCTCTTATGGATTGTAGCAATGTGCTGTTATGCGTTGATGAAAATGAGAATGTAAAATGATTTTTATTTGCTAAATACCACGAGTCATAGACTTCGCACCTTGTTCCGCTTTCCTTTAATCTAGTGTTGAGTAAAGAACACACAATGTCCATACGTTTACGTTCAAGCATGTTGTGCAGATTGGTGGTAAAAGGCATGACATGTGGAATTATCCAATCAATTTTTTGAGTGGTTTGTAAACTATCGGTTAACACCATATAGTTGGTGCCTTTGCTGTAAGTTAAAGGATAGGTGGGAGGTGTAGTTTGCTTGTTTGTTTTTGGAAGATGTCCCAATGTTGTTGATATCAAATGTTTAGCCTCCTTAACGTCTACATCTCCAACAATGATAATAGTTGCATTATGAGGCTTGTACCATTTTTTGTAATATTGTAATAATGCTTTAGGCGTTACAGCTTTAATTTCTTGTTCTGAACCCAAAGGCATACGCTTAGAATATCTTCCTGTTCCTATTTTTAGCGTATAAAAATCATCAGGCAGGGTATAACTGCGAAGTTCTTCTATAATGGTGCCTTTCTCATTTTCAACATGAGATATTGATATTTCAATAGCACCAAGCCAATCGCTTGTCGAATGAAGTGCTAATTGCAGTATTTCAGAACGTTGTTGGGCGCTGGTGATTGGTAGAGATAAGGAATAAATGGTACGGTCGAATCCCGTAAACGCATTAATATCTCGCCCATATTTCATTCCTTGCGCCTCAAAAGCCTGTATCATAGTGCGATTGGGAAAATGTTTAGTTCCCTCAAACGCTAAATGTTCCAAGAAGTGTGCGCATCCTCTTTGTTCTTCATCTTCAACCAACGAACCTATTCGCATAATCATCCGCATTTCTATTTTATGCGATTGGTTTGTAGTAGGTACAAGGATGTAACGTAAGCCATTGGTGAGTTTCCCCTCAACAGCATTGGGAGAAAGGGGAGGGAACGTTGTGTCCCTCGCCCTTGATATAGAAATAGAAAAAACAAGTAGAAGTGATAATAAGCTTATTCTACAAGTTGTTAGTTTTATGTGCATATACCTTTAGGGTATGATATTGTGAAATTTTTATTGTTTATACTTGTCACCGCTTCTTAATAGAAGAGGAGATGATTCTGTTTTTTAACCAATATTAAAAGGTATATTCTACATTTATTTGCGTGTAGCCATTCGCCTCATCAAAGTCCCATGGGAATGAAAAAGACATCTTCCCTCCCTTGAAGTCAAGGACAGAGGTAGGCTTGATGTAGTCAGACGGATCGTTCTTATATGAATCCTTGTCTATGGTGCTATATCCGAGCCATTTATTTGGGGAAATACTTCCACCTGCATCAATTACATCTTGGTTGATCAATATCGTTTGCTCATGGTCTTCATACGGCAATTTGATGGTAACGGAGACATTTCCTTGCTTTACAATGTTCTGCAAACGCTCCCATGCAGAGAACTTGTATGAAAAAGGCACCACAGTTATTTCGTCTCCATATACATCCTTTCCCGTTCCTAAGAAATTGATTTTTCCATCTTTAATATTGAGTTCAATATTGTCAAGAGCTGTCGTGAATGTATCTTCCTTAGGATCAAACTTTACTGCTTTCACAACAGCCAAGCCATTAGGTTGTTGTTGGAAGAATTCTGTATCCTCAACTGTCTTCTTTTTAAGTACCATGTAGAAAAAGTCGTTAAGTCCCATTGCATTGGATATCATCTTTAGAACGGGTTTGTCGGCAGTGGCTTTTTCGCTGAGTGTAATAATGGTGTAACCGTTGAATGTTTCTTTCTCTTTACCTCCAAAGTATTGTTCTTTGTCACTGGCATTATAACTAACAGTTGCTTTTACCTTTATTTTACCAAGGATGCCTGTGAGGTCAACTCCAAACTTTTCTTTATAACCCTTGATTAATGATTGTTGTGCTTCTGTTAAGACTGGAATATCACTATCTTGTCGAACATTAATAGTCACAGGCTTTAATAATTTTACGTTATCATTGTTTATGTGACCCACATTGATGGTAATAGAACGAACTCCTTTAACTAAATGTTTGTTGTTGGATTTGATAGTAAAGGTTTGAACCTTTTCACCTTTCTTGAAAACAAGATTTTGCGTAGAAAGTTCTACAATCTTGTCATCGTTTCCTGTGACCATCAAATTGGCAGTAATGTCTTCCTCTGGTGTAAAGGACAGACTTGCCTTAATCGTGATCGTGGTATTATCATCTTCTGCAATCTCATGAACTCCTTGCAGTTCAAGATTTAGATGATTTGTCATTTGCTCATCCTTTTCCTCTGTACAAGAGGGTATAAGCAAAAGTGCCAAAAGGGCTGCTAATGTAAATTTAATGGTTTTCATTGTGTAATTGTTATAAAAAATTGAGTTATTTTTATGAGATATTTGCCAGTTCCGTGTGATGTCTTTTAGTGTGATGTCATGTTAGACACCTTTACCTGTTTTTCATTTTTCATTTGTATAATACCAGCCTTTGTTTTGGTTGATTTCGGCAAGATTAAAGCGGTATTCTGCTTTTGGTATAGGGAAAGTCCACCGATAGTCGTCTTCAGATATATAAGCAGAATGTCCCTCGCCCCATAGAGTTAAGCGAGCAAGCGGTTTGTTATGTGTACGCTTTAAGTCAAAGTAATTAGTGCCTTCTCCAGCAAACTCTTCGTATTTGTCGTGAAGGATAGAATTGACTAAATCTTTGCCATTCAAATTTTTTGTGAGCATGTTCTTTCCAGTTAATTTTCGATAACTGTTTATCGTCGCAATAGCCTTGTTATAATTTCCTATTTGTGCATAAGCTTCAGCCACCATGAAGATAAGACCTGCCCGCCGCATTTTGTTAAGGTAGGAGACAACCATGTTGTCTTTTTGCAATTTATTATATTTACCCAAGAGCATGACCTGTTTGTTGTACATCTTTTTGGGTATAATCGCCATGTCATAACGTTTGTCTGATTTGTCAATTGCAAAGTTTGGGTTGACGGCAAATAAATCTCCTTTGTTTCTGTCGTATTCCAAATTAGTGAAAACAGGACTATCCATATAAAAAGCAAAAATACGTTCTGTTGAGTTTTTGTCAGTCCATAAAGAATGGTATTCTTTTTCATAGGAATTCGGCTCTGCCTTTGGCATTGTAGAAAGCAGTGGGACAGCATACTCGAGAACTTTATCCCATTGTCCCATATAAAGGTAGAGATCGGCTAATAAGTAGTGAGCTGCATCGTTCGACATCCACATCTGATTTTTGTTGTTGAAGGGATGTTGTGCTGTTTGTAGTAATAAATTCTCGATATAACTCGTACAATCTTTGATAGAACTACGCTGTTTGTTTTCTATTCCGAGTGTCGACTTTAGTATGATACCCATGTCGTCTGGATTTCTATCGTAGGCTGGAGCATATATCTTGAGTAATTGCAAATAGCACCGAGTTTTTAGTAGTTTGCTTTCCGAGGAAATATTAATAATTTCCTGCTTGTCACCTTCTTTTTCTATCTGCACTTGTGGCAGTCGTTCATCTAAAGCATCACAGATAGCAATAACGTTATAATATCCAAGCCAAAGATTCGTGGAAAGTTGCGTGATTTCTTTAGGACGCCACGCATACAGATTTGTTAATTCTACATTGCTGTGAGAGAGTGACGTAGGGCAAAAGTCATTGCCTAAGATTGAAAATTCCAGTTCGTAATGAGGGTATGCCCTATATGCTGAAGCTAAGAGTGAACGAGCATTTTGAACGTTGGTAATGGCATCAGGGTCTGAAAACATATCCATTGGCGGAATGTTGAGCGAGCACGATGTAAATATCATCGCAGAAATGATATAATGATACAATAATATATTTTTGCGTGTTATCTTAAACATAATTTCAAAATGTTAGGTTCATATTAAATGTGAACACAGGTTGAAGTGTTCCAGAAAGTTTTCCGCTTTCCGGATCCGACTCCTTAAAGGATGTCCATGTATAGAGATTTGAACCTTGAAATCCCACTGAGGCGAATTGTAAAAAAGGTAAATGCTTTTCTAACCATTTTCCTGCAACGCGGTATCTCAATGACACCATGGATAATTTTAACATGTTGCTTGATCCAACCGTGCGAGAGGTTGCATACAAAGCCATATTTTCTTCAGCCACACTGTTTGCGTAGTAGGGTGTGGGATAAATTTTGTGCTCATCTCCTTGCTTAAACCACATGTGCTCAGTAAGTCCAGCAATAGCATTCTTGTTTGCATTGTCTTTATTACGCACGTACTTGTAATCAAATTGACGAACACCCGAAAGCGTGTAGTAAAAGCCAACATTCATTTCAAATTCTTTGTATTGAAAATCAACATTCAATCCTCCGTTGTATGGTGGCGTGAGATGACCTAAGGATTGGAAATCAGACTTCGTAAGAAATTCGCTTGCTTGTTTTTCCTTGCCGTCAGGAGTCTTGAATACAGGATAACCAGTAAGAGGATTAATGCCTAATGAATGAAGCCCATACAGCATATCGTATGATTTACCTACCTCGTAAGTTGGCAGTATATCATCTTCGTTCGTATATAATCGATTGCCGTCATATAGATCAATAACTTTGTTGCGATTATAGCAAAAGTTGGCACGCAAATTTAACCTGCTGTCATAATTATCAATAATCCTAACGTTAAAGCCTAACTCTATACCGTTGTTTTGTAATATTCCAACGTTGCGTTTCATCAATTGAAATCCTGTGCTTGTTGCAATAGGTACATCCAACAGGGCTTCTTCTGTAATGCGATTATACCAATTCGCATCAAATGTAATGCGGTGAAATAGTTCAAGGGTTAGACCAGCGTCCATTGATTTGTTTTGCTCTGCTTTCAAGTCTTTATTATAAAGCATAAGTAGTTCCAATGGCCTTACCTCATCATAGCCTTTATTGGAAAATGAGAATGTGCCAATCGTTTGTGATACCGAAACACCATTAAGATTAGCTGTTACGCCATAAGATGCTTTTAGGTTCAGTGCAGATATTATCTTATTCCCCTTCAAAAATGAATAATTGGTTGGCGTCCACCCTATTCCCGTTGCCCAAGCAGAGTTCCAACGCTTCTCTTTAGGAAGAACGGATGACGCATCCGCTTTGAAGGTAGCGTAAAAGTCGTAGATGTTTTTAAGGGAATAGCCACCTACCACTCCTATACCCAATTGTGCGTTTCTGTCATGTGGGTTTCGTATCTCAGGTTGCCTAAGCCCTTGCAGCGAATGGTTTATGGCAGAAGGTGAGTCTATATTACCCACACCATATCCCGTGATGCCTACTCCTTCATTGTCGTAAAAGTAATAATCTATATTCGCACCAAGAGTAAGGTCGTGTATGTCATTGATTACTTGATTATATGTTGCTCTAAAGTTGCTCGATATATTTGTTGTCGCATTTTGAGATTTGCTGTATATCCCGCGCCTTAGGAGAGGGATACCTTGATGCTGTTCACTGTAAGAGGTAGCAGGAGTAAATCGATGATTATTGCCAAAGCTCAAGTCAGCACCTGCAATGTATGCCAATGTTAGTCCTGCAAAGGGAGTAAGAGTGAGGTTGACGGAAAACCCTACGTCTTTATCTGTATGATCTTGTTGAAATTGGTAAAGCAAGTCATTAAACCTTTGTCCTGGGTATGAATAAAGTTGCGATGAAGTTGTTTCGTAAGGATTAAGGTTATACACCAATGACGTTGGATCGAAGGTTGTGCCAGTTGGCGTATTCGTTTTTGCGTATCCACCATTTACTCCCAACATCATATAGCCAATCTTTCCTAACCGTTGGTCTAAGCTAAGACGTACGCTATAACGTTGTTTGTCATTTCCTTTCATTCTTCCACCTTGATTGGCATAGTTCGCAGAAACATAATATGTCGTTGAATTATTCCCGCCTTTCAAGCTGAAGCTGTGGCGTTGGTAGATATTATTATGTATCAGTTCGTTAAACCAGTCTGTGTCAATTTTCCGTAATTCATTGAGATATACTTCTCCTTCTTTGATAAGTCGAGCCTTATCAGGATTATCAGCCTCATACTTGTTATAATAGTCGGCACTAAACCGATAGCCTGGTGTGGCAGGATTTTGTAAAAGTCGTTCGAATTCCAATTTTTCACTGGAATTCATTAGCCGAACTCCTCGTTTTCCTCGTCCCGTAATTCCGATATTGTTGCTGTAGGATATGGTAAGTTTGCCACTATATCCACGTTGTGACGTTATTTCCAAAACCCCATTAGCAGCTTTAACACCGTATAAGGCACATGCTGATGCGTTCTTTAGTACCTTAATACTTGCAATATCTTGTGGGGGAAGGTTATAAAAGGTTTCGGCAGCTATTATTTTTCCGTCTAAAACATACAATGGTTCATTGGTCATATTCCCCTTTCTAAATGAAGAGTTTCCACGTATGCGTATTTCAGGGGCTTTACCCAATTCCCCTGTATTAGAAACCATTAATCCTGGTACCATTCCTTGCAGAGCCAATCCCATGTCAATCATTGGCTTATCTTTAAGTGCTCTCATGTCTACATTAACCACTGCACCCGATTTAGCTCGCAAGTCAATCGCGTTGATATTGCTTTTTGCACGTATTACTACTTCATTTATTTGATTTACATCTTCTGACAACTTCACGTTTAGGCATGGTGCGTTATCTTTACATTTCACTTTTTTTGTGGCATATCCCACATATGAGAATATTACAATAAAAGAGTTTTGTCGTGGAATACTTAATAAAAATCGTCCTTCGTTATTTGTAACAGTCATCGTATTAGTGCCATCCACTTTCACTGACACGCCAATTAGAGGCTCGTTGTTTGCGTCAGTAACATAACCGAAAACCTTACTTGTTTGAGCATGAGTGTTGAGAATGCCCCCTATCATACACAGCAAGACAAAAATACTCTTCTTGCATGGTGTGTTCCCAAATAGCAGCAAAGTCATCTGTAAGTTTTTGGTTGTTGTTGCTGTGTGTTTTGGCTTAATACGTAACATGTATGCACTATTTTACTAACGGATAAGATTGAAGAGCTATTTCTTGCTCTTCAACCATTGTGTCGTTTCTTCTATTACCCAATTGGCAATTAGGTCGGATGATGCTGGCAAAATTCCCTCATTGCTGTAAACTATTTCTACGCCATCTTTGGTTAGCTCCGCTTGTTTTTCCTGCATGTTGTGCCTATCTGCCATACGTTTCACGTCTGAAGTAAGATAAATGCCCTGTACCAATATTCGCTTTTTGTGTTGTGCGGCACGTTTTAATATTGGTAGTAGTTCATTTGCGAAGTCATGTCCCATCTCTATCTGTCGTGCATCGGTATAAGTTATCTTGCTGTTGTCTTTGATATATTTTTGTACATGTTCTAACATCATGTTCCAAAATCCAATACGTTCTGGGTCGCCATGTGCAAGACATATTACGGCTTCGTTTTCCTCATCTTTCGACATCGCTTTTATTCGTTGTAACATCGTCTTTTCTAACACGTAGCTATAATAGAATGTTGGTCCCATGACGATAGGAACATTGGTATGAACCATCTCGGTATTTTCCTCTGCCAACTCTTCGCGTACATATCTATTATACTTCATGCCAAGAATGTTAGGTAAATCTTCTTCCGTGTGACTTGATGGGGCTATGAACAAAGGTAAAGCAAAGATGGTATCGGCTCCTTGTTCCAAACAATTTTTTACTACATTGGCAACCGATGGTTCTGTATATTCCATGAGTGCCACACGCATATAGTCAATGCCTTTTACGGGATGAGTTGCTAATTTTTGCCGTACGATTGGTTCTAAGTCCAAGACCGGTTTGCGCCAACTGGGCATAGGTGAGCCATGCGCTATTACAATTAACGCATTTTTGGCTTGCATGCTACCAACTATTGTCAATATAAATGTTAATGCTAAAAGTTTTTTTCTTAAATTTTTCATTTTCAAAGATGATATATAAATTAGTTATTTCATTATCCCTTCAATGGCATACTTATGCATGTATTTTTGGAATTTGCAAAGGTAACAACTCCTAATTGTCAAGGCAATACCTAAATATGATGATTTTTCTCTAAATCATTGCTGGTTAGTTTCTCTTGTATCTCCAGCAGTAATGTCATTTAAGAAATGTAACTTTCGAAATTATCTGCCTGTGCATTTTTATTACTATGCATCGCCTTTCAAAATAAAATTGTATTTTTGTATCGAAAAGGTAAAACATATTTTCACATGAAGCAAGCACTAACCTTGTTTGAACTCAACGAACTGGTGCGCGAAACCCTCCAAACCACCATGCCCGATGAATATTGGGTGGAGGCCGAATTGTCTGAGGTGCGCGAGGTAAGGGGGCACTGTTACATGGAACTGGTGCAGAAAGATGAGCGAACCAACACGCCCGTGGCCAAGGCATCGGCCAAATGTTGGAAGAACAAGTGGATGCTGATGCGCCCTTACTTTGAACGCACAACTGGACAAGTGCTGCGCGCTGGCATGAAGGTATTGCTGAAGGTGTACGCCAATTTCCACGAGGCTTACGGCTTTTCTTGGATTGTTACCGACATAGACCCCGTGTACACCATGGGCGACATGGCCCGCAAGCGCTTGGAAATCATTGCTCGTTTGAAGGCCGAAGGGGTGTTCGACCTGCAAAAAGACTTGCACCTATCCATGTTTACGCGCCGCGTTGCCGTCATTTCCAGTGAGCAGGCGGCCGGCTATGGCGACTTTTTACGTCAGTTAAAAGATTGCGAGCAGGGGTTCAACTTTGAGGTTCAGCTCTTTCCTGCCGTCATGCAAGGCGAACGAGTGGAATCCAGTGTCATCGAAGCCTTGAACCATATCAATGCGCAAATCGATGACTTTGACGTGGTGGTCATCATCCGTGGCGGCGGTGCGACTAGCGATTTGAGTGGTTTCGACACGCTTTCGCTGGCCGAGAACGTGGCCAATTTCCCCTTGCCCATCATCACTGGAATTGGACATGAGCGTGATGAGAGCGTGTTGGACATGGTTTCGTTCCGTCGGGTCAAAACCCCTACGGCAGCGGCGGCGTATCTCATCGATAACCTGGCTGACACCTTGGCTCGGATAGACGATGCGCAAAGTGAGATGGTGCAAATCGTGAGACACTGCATGGAACAACAGAAGAATCGATTCGTGCGCGTTTCGAGCAAAATACCAGTACTTTTCTCGCATGTCAGGGTGCGGCAGGAAGAGCGTTTGCAACAATATTTTTTGCAGCTCACCGCCAGGGCTTCCCGCAAAATCTCTGATGCCCAGCATCACGTCCAGGTACTTTCAAACAGTTTGAAGCCGATGGCCGAGCGAAAAATCGTGACGGAAGGACATCGCTTGGACATGCTTCAGCAGCGATGCAAGTCGCTGGATCCCCAACTGCTGCTAAGCCGTGGCTACAGCATCACGCTGCACAATGGATGCGCAGTACACGATGCCGGCGAGTTGAAGACGGGCGACGAGATAGAAACGCGCGTGGAGAATGGAACATTCAAATCAATCATCAAATAATATGACCAAAGAAATAAACTATGAAGAAGCTGTTCGGCAGCTGGAAAACATTGTGCAGCGGATGGAAAACGAGGAACTCGACATCGACGAATTGACCACCGAACTGAAGAACGCTCAAAAGCTCATCAAACTTTGTAAGGCGCGCCTGACAAAGGTAGATGCTGACATTAAGAAGATTTTGGAAGAAGATTAAGTGTGTTCTGCACTGCAAAAAATATGTTACAATCGTTGTGCCTGCGCGATATTTTGCCTATTTTTGCGAAACACATGATGTGATTATAAACCTTTTAAACAGATAAGATGATGAAAAATATTGATTGGGCTAACCTGTCCTTCGGTTATGTGAAGACCGACTATAACGTGCGTTGCTACTATCGTGACGGTCAATGGGGCGAGATTGAAGTCTGCTCCGACGAGTACCTCAATATGCACATGGCCGCTGCTTGCCTGCACTATGGACAAGAGGCTTTCGAGGGTTTGAAGGCCTATCGCTGTCCGGATGGGAAGATACGCGTGTTCAGAATGAACGAGAACGCGGCTCGTTTGCAGAGTACTTGCCGCGGAATCGTGATGCCTGAGCTGCCTATCGAGCGTTTTGAAGAGATGGTTAAGATGGTGGTGAGGCTCAACCAAGCGTACATACCACCCTACGAGAGCGGAGCTACGCTTTACATTCGTCCGCTGCTCATCGGCACTTCGGCGCAGGTTGGCGTGGGTGCGGCGCGCGAATACGCATTCATCATCTTTGTCACCCCTGTGGGACCTTATTTCAAAGGTGGATTTTCCAGCAACCCATACGTCATCATGCGCGGCTACGACCGCTCGGCTCCTTTGGGAACGGGTAAGTACAAGGTGGGCGGCAACTATGCCGCATCGCTCTATGCACACAGCATCGCTCATGAAAAAGGGTATGCCAGTGAGTTTTATCTCGATGCCAAGGAGAAGAAATACATCGACGAATGTGGGGCTGCAAACTTCTTCGGCATTAAGAACAACACGTATATCACGCCGAAGTCGACCAGCATCCTGCCCTCCATCACCAACAAGAGTCTCATGCAGTTGGCCGAAGACATGGGACTGAAGGTGGAACATCGTCCCATTCCCGAAGAAGAGTTGGAAACATTTGAGGAAGCTGGAGCCTGCGGAACAGCTGCCGTCATCAGCCCCATCAGCTACCTCGACGACCTCGATACGGGCAAACGTTATGACTTTGGTGACAAACCTGGCCCTATCTCCACAAAGCTGTACAACAAGTTGCGTGGTGTACAGTATGGCACGGAGCCAGACATTCATGGCTGGACTACCGTGGTGATAGAGTAATAGTGGATAATATAGAAGAGCGGCATTCTTGTCGCTCTTTTCTGTTTCGGGGCGGCATGAAAGTCGCCCTTTTATGTTCATAACTTTTGGTTTTTCATCACACAAATATCATGTGTTATGGAAGTCATATCCAATCTCTTTGACTTTACCCTCCAAACCCATTGACTTTGCCTTGTAATCCCATTGACTTTGACCTCCAAACTCATTGACTTTGGAAGCTCAAACGATAGTTTCTGAAAATCAATTAGTTACAAAGATATCTTTGTGTCTTTTTCGTATGTTTCAAAGATGAGAATCGAAGATGACGAAACGTATGCGAGAAGGGTTGATGTTTCGGTCGATTAAAGCCTGTGTGGGTTTGGCTGAAATTAAATAATTGATTATCTTTGCAAACACAAAAAACACTTTATGGGCAAAGGAAAATTAGAGAAATTTGCTGAAATGGAGACATTCAAGAATGTCTTTCAATATCACTTTTCTGTACTTGAGAACGTTCCTTTCGATATGAAAGGTCACTGGTGCGACGATTATTTTAAGAACAATCATCCCATTGTGCTGGAGTTGGGATGTGGTAAGGGCGAGTATACCGTGGGACTGGCCAGACTTTTCCCCGACGTGAACTTCATTGGCGTGGACATCAAGGGCGCGCGCATGTGGACCGGTGCCAAGCAGGCTTTGGCCGAAGGGTTGGACAATGTGGCTTTTCTGCGTACGAACATCGAGATGATTGACCGCTTTTTTGCCCCGGATGAGGTGAGGGAAATATGGCTCACTTTCTCTGATCCGCAGATGAAAAATGCCCGAAAACGGCTCTCCAGCACCTATTTCATGAACCGCTATCGCCGTTTCTTAGTGGATGGTGGGGTGGTGCATCTCAAGACCGACTCTAACTTTTTGTTCACTTACACGTCGCTCATGGTGGAGAAAAACCAGCTGCCGTTGCTCCAAAAGACAGCCGACCTGTATCACACCGCTGACGTTGACGAGGGTACCCGGCGCATCTTGTCCATCCAGACGTATTATGAAAGCATGTGGATGGAGCGGGGATTGAACATCAAGTACATCAAATTTCGACTGCCGCGTGAAGGCCAGTTGGAAGAGCCCGACGTAGAAATACCGCTCGACGACTATCGCAGCTACCACCGCAGTAAACGCAGTGGAAAGGCTACTGGTAAGTAGAACCCCAAAAAACTAAATCAGATGAAAAAAACAGTGTTGCATCGGTAGGGGATGGACCTGTAATCTATCTGTAGAAAATCCCTCCAAAAAGAAGGGATGACAACACTAAATATAAAACATGTGAAGATGACTTTATATCCAAAACTAATTACTGAAGCATTGGCAACGGTGATGTATCCCGGAACCAAGAAGAACCTCATTGAGAGCGACATGCTGGCAGATGATATCCGAATCGATGGGATGAAGGTGGAATTTACCTTAATATTTCCCCGCGAAACCGATCCTTTTCTGCGGTCAACGCTCAAGGCTGCCGAGGCTGCCATCCACTTCCATGTAGGAAAAGAGGTTGAGGTGAATATCAAAACCGAGTTCAAGACCGCACCAAGACCAGAGGTTGGCAAGTTGCTTCCGCAAGTGAAGAACATCATTGCCGTAAGTTCTGGCAAGGGTGGAGTGGGCAAGTCGACCATCTCTTCCAATCTGGCTATCGCCTTGGCGCAGCTGGGTTACAAGGTGGGATTGTTGGATGCTGACATCTTTGGGCCATCCATGCCCAAGATGTTTGGTGTAGAAAATGAGCGAGTTTACGTCATCGAGAAAGAAGGCAGACAACTTATTGTGCCGATAGAGAAATATGGTGTTAAGTTGTTGAGCGTGGGTTTCTTCGTCAATCCCCAGACCGCAACGCTCTGGCGAGGCAGCATGGCGTCGAATGCGTTGAAGCAATTGATTGCTGATGCTGATTGGGGCGAGCTGGATTACTTCATTCTGGACACGCCACCAGGTACAAGTGACATTCATTTAACATTGCTCCAGACGCTTGCTATCACAGGAGCAGTCATCGTGAGCACGCCGCAGAAGGTGGCTTTGGCTGATGCCAGGAAGGGCATTGATATGTACCAGAACGACAAGGTGAACGTGCCGATTCTGGGATTGGTGGAAAATATGGCTTGGTTCACGCCCGCTGAACTGCCAGAGAACAAATATTTCATCTTTGGAAAGGATGGCTGCAAGCAGCTGGCAGACGAGATGAAACTGCCGTTGTTGGCGCAGATTCCCATTGTGCAAAGCATCTGTGAGAACGGTGATGATGGTGAACCGTCGGCTGTTCACACTGATACGATGACAGGACAGGCCTTTATCAACCTGGCACAAGCGGTGGTCACCGTGACCAACAGACGAAACAAAGAACAGCAACCCACAAAGGTTGTCAGGGTAAACAAATAAGGTTACCCCTACGAGCAACCTTCATTTTCAGCGTCGTTGGCATGGCTAACCAGCACTACGCTGCTGTAAAATTGTGGCAAACATGAGGCACGGAGAAACCTTCCGCTTTCGTGTTTGCCGTTTATTATCAATCACTCTGCCGAAAAGTCGGCCACCGTCTTGCGGTACATGGAATACAGTCGGGTGCGTTCTATAAAGCCGGTGAGCTGTCCGTTCACGTCAACCACTGGCAAATAGTCGGCGTTGGTCTTGTCAAACTTCTCCATCACCTCTTCCATAGAGTCTTTGATACCCAGTGTAGCTTTCGGGGGTATCAAGATTTGCTGCACGGTAAAGCGGTGATATAGTTCGGTTCTGAACATCACATGCCTAATCTTGTTAATGTCAATGATGCCCAATAAGATACCTGCTACGTTAACGACAGGGATGAAACTGGTGTGACTTCTGCTAATCACACTCACCAACTTCCCTAATGGCATGTCTGGGTCAACGGTCGTATAGTTGTTGTCAATCACGCTATCCAGGCTCATGAGCGTTAGGATTGACCTGTCTGTATGATGGGTGAGCAGCCTACCTTGGCGCGCCAGACGCATGGCATAAATGCTGTGGGGCTCGAAGATGCTGATGACCATCACCGATACAATGCTCACCATGATAAGCGGTAAGAACAGCGAATAGCCGCCCGTGAGTTCGGCAATGAGGAACACTCCGGTCAAAGGGGCATGCATCACCCCAGCCATCACCCCGGCCATTCCCAGCAGGGTGAAGTTCTTTTCGGGGATGTAGGTTCCCACCTGATTCATGTTCCACACACGCGCAAAGAGAAAACCGCCGAACCCTCCGACGAACAGGGATGGCGCAAAGGTTCCTCCTACACCACCCGCTCCGTTGGTAGCCGATGTCGCAAAGATTTTGGTGAGCAACACCAAAGCGATGTAGATGACCAGTAAGCCCGAACTGCCTGCGAACAACGAGTTGTTCATTACAGCGTTCCAATCGGCTTCCGTGTTTCCATTGAGCAAGATATTCAGCGAATTGTAGCCCTCACCATATAGTGAAGGAAAGAAGAATATCAGTGAGCTCAGCAGGATAGCCCCTAAAAAAAGTTTGGCGAATGGGTGGTCTTTGAGCTGTTCGAACATCCCTTCGCATTTGCTCATCATGCGGATGAAGTACAGACTTACCATGCCGCAGAACAGTCCCAGCAGGATACTTGCTGGTATGCGGTCGATGTTCCAAGCACTGTCGAGCGTAAAATCGAACAGCGAGCGGTTACCCACGAAGATATAAGTGAAGACGGTTGCCGTGACCGTAGAGGTGAGGATAGGCAGCAGTGCAGCCATGCTGAGATCTACCATGAGTACCTCCAACGTGAATACCAGGCCGGCTATCGGCGCTTTAAAGATACCTGCGATGGCGGCGGATGCGCCACAACCCACGAGCAACATCAGTGTCTTGTTGTCCATCTTGAACAACTGTCCGAGGTTACTGCCTATCGCCGATCCCGTCAGCACGATGGGAGCCTCGGCACCTACCGAACCGCCAAAGCCGATGGTGATGGCCGATGAGATGACCGATGTCCAACAGTTGTGCGCCTTCAGCCTTGACTGCTTGGTGGATATGGCATACAGCACCTGCGTGATGCCGTGTGAGATGTTGTCTTTCACCACATATCTCACGAAGAGTGATGTGATGTAAATGCCGATAACGGGGAACAGTAGGTACAGCCAGTTGTAGGTGGTGGCATCGAAACCGGCCGTGAGTAAATGCTGTATCTGTCTGATGATGAAGTGCAACACATAGGCGGCTACCGAGGCGAAGATACCTATAAAAAAGGCCAAGATGGTCGCCATCTGACGATTGGTCAGATGTGTCAGTCTCCACTTGTGAAGTTTGTTGATATAGGTTGTTGGTTGCATTGTTTATCCTGTTGTCGTCTGTCTCGTGAAAACGTGTGGGGGTGGCCGTGGCGACAAATATCAAGAGCGTGTGTTTTATTTTCTGATGATGGTTACTTCTCCATCTTCTGCCAGCTTAATGATGCTGCTGGGCGTGTGGGGTTTGTGTTCCTGTCTGCGCGAATGGCAAACATAGTCAACCGCATCGAGTATCTCCTGACTGATGTCGCAGTAGTTGGCTGCTGCCGGTTCACCGCTGACATTGGCGCTGGTACTTACCAAAGCCTTCTGAAAACGGTAGCACAGTTCGTGCGAAAAGGGTTCTTTGGTAATGCGCAGGGCGATGCTTCCGTCTTCTGCTATCAGGTTGGGAGCCAGATTGATGGCGCCATCCAGGATGATGGTCGTTGGCTTCACGGCCACGTCCAGCAAGTCCCAAGCCACATTGGGTACCTGTCTTACATAGCGTTGCAGGCGTGCATCGGAGTCGACCAGACAGATGAGTGCCTTCGAGTCGTCCCGCTTCTTGATTTTGTACACTTTGGCCACGGCTTCAGCATTGGTCGCGTCGCAACCTATTCCCCACACGGTGTCGGTGGGATAGAGTATCACGCCACCCTGTTTCATCACCTCTATGGCGTTCTTGATGTCTTCTTGTATGGTCATTTTGAGTTCGTGAGTTTTTGAGATTTTTAAGTTTTTAAGATTCTCTGGTTGCTGGTTATTAGGCTAATTAGGCTAATTAGGCCAATTGGGCCAATTAGGTTTATTGGCCTTATTGGCTTTATTCCCTCCACCCATTTAGGAAATCTTTCGCCCTCATGCGTTTCTTGCCAGCCATCTGCAGCTCAGTGATTTCAAGCCAGTTGTCTTCGGTTGCGAAATACAGTTTCTTGTTTTCCACCCACATCGTACCCGGTGTTTCATCAGCCGCAAGGTTGGTTTTGCTTGATTTATAAATCTTCAGCGTCTGCTGTTTGCCGTTGCCATCAGTGGCGATGGTCCATGCTGCCGGATACGGACTTAGTCCGCGGATGAAATCGTACACCCGTTTAGCCGGCTGATGCCAATTGATTTGGCACGTGTCCTTGAAGATTTTCGGTGCCGGATGCAGGTTGGCTTCGTCCATCGCATAGTGTTCTTGCGGTGTCGATGGAATCTCTCCGCCGTTCTCAATCAATTGGTCAATGGTTTCAAGGCATAGCTGTGCCCCCAGCACCATGAGGTGATTGTAGACATACTCCACGTCAGCATCGTCGGGAATCGGCATCGATTTTTGTAGGATGATGCGCCCGGTGTCGATTTGATGGTCTAGGAAGAACGTAGTGACCCCGGTGGTTGTCTCGCCGTTGATGACGGCCCAGTTGATGGGTGCGGCCCCCCGATATTGAGGTAGGAGCGCCGCATGCACGTTAAAGGTACCCAGTGGGGGCATGGCCCACACCACCTCGGGCAGCATGCGAAAGGCCACAACCACCTGAAGGTCGGCTTTATAGCCAGCCAACTGCTCCAAAAAGGTGGGGTCTTTCATCTTTTGGGGCTGCAAAACGGGCAATCCTTGCGCCAAGGCGTACTTCTTCACCTCGGATGCCTGTAATGTGTCGTGATGACGACCTACGGGCTTGTCGGGTTGGGTCACCACAGCCACAACCTTGTAACCTCCCTCCACGAGTGCGCGGAGCGAGCCTACGGCAAACTCCGGGGTGCCCATGAAGACGATTCGTAGATTCTCTTTCGTGAGTTGTTTCTTATGCATCTGTTTGAGATGGATTTGTAGTTCGAGATACAAAGATAGGACAATTCGATAGGATAGCAAATATTTTGGACTTTTTTCTTTTTGTTTTGCTGTATTTTCCTTGTTTTTCTACCGTTCCAAAGTCAATGAGTTTGGCGTGCAAAGTCAATGAGTTTGGAGGTCAAAGTCAATGGGTTTGGAGAGTAAAGTCAATGAGTTTGGAAAAGACGCTCTATAGACGCTGTGAAAATAAGGTAAATGGACTGGGCTACGGGTGTTGAATGATGGCACCGAAGTATTTTGCTTTCTGATTTTCATGCCTACAATAATAGATGTAAAAATTGCAGTATTGAAGAAAAATATTTAACTTTGCCCACAGAAATAGATACGCTATGTTTTGAGTGCTCTGCGGGTGATATGATTGCCCTACGGTGGAGTTGAGAAACGGAGAAGAGTAAGCGCGCTTGCCTGTCAGCTGGATGGGTGAGGAGAAGATGGTTTATCCTTTTTCGTTCTATGCTTTATAGAGCATTCAATTCCTTTTTCAGCAGTGTGTACCTATTCATCCTTTGTATAGAAAACTTCAGATGAATTCCTACAGTCGGCACTGCGTATCGTGCGCAGAGTCGATGATGCATCCTATCGCATTTATCCCCTCTTTTTACTAATATGACGGCTTTGAGCACCCAAAAATATGATTTTCTCATTGTTGGCGCAGGGCTCTTTGGCTGTATGTTCGCCCACTTGGCAACCCAGAGAGGCAAGAAGTGTCTGGTGATTGACAAGCGGCCTCACCTGGGCGGCAATCTTTATTGCGAACACCTGGAGGGCATTCACGTGCATCGATATGGCGCTCACATCTTCCATACGAACAGCAAGCGGGTGTGGGATTTTGTTAATTCCATCGTGGAGTTCAATCGCTACACCAATTCGCCGGTGGCCAACTACAAGGGACAGCTCTACAATCTGCCGTTCAATATGAACACTTTCTACCAGATGTGGGGCGTCACAACTCCGGCAGAGGCGCAGGCTAAGCTAGACGAGCAGCGTGCCGAAGCTGTGGCTAAGATGAAAGCCGAAGGTATTGACGAGCCTCGCAACTTGGAAGAGCAGGCCTTGGTGCTCATCGGTCGTGACATCTACGAACGGCTCATCAAGGGGTACACCGAGAAACAGTGGGGGAGGAAGTGCACCGAGCTACCCGCATTCATCATCAAACGACTGCCGGTTAGGCTGGTTTTTGACAACAACTATTTTAACGACCGCTATCAAGGCATTCCCATAGGAGGATATAACAAGCTGATAGACGGATTGTTGGATGGTGTTGAGACCCAGGTGAACACTGACTTCTTTGACGATCGGGACAAGTGGAAGGGTGTGGCTGACAAGATTGTATATACCGGGAAAATCGATGAATATTTCGACTATGCTCTGGGCAAGCTTGAGTATCGCACCGTGCGTTTCGAAACCGAGGTGCTCAACACGCCCAACTACCAGGGTAATGCGGTGGTGAACTACACGGAGGCTGAGGTGCCCTACACGCGTATTATCGAGCACAAGCACTTCGAGATGTTCGGTCCGGATGTGGATAAAAATCCCAAGACTGTCATCTCGCGTGAATATTCTACGGAGTGGGCACCTGGCATGGAACCCTACTATCCCGTGAACGACAGTCGCAACAGCGAACTGTATGCACGCTACAAGGCGTTGACTGACAAGGAGGAAAACGTCATCTTCGGTGGTCGTTTGGCAGAATATAAATATTACGACATGGCACCGATTGTAGACAAGGTGCTGAGCATGTTTGATTAAGATAAGAATAATGACAAGTTCAAAAGTAGCTTTAATCACCGGTATCACCGGGCAGGACGGCAGTTATTTGGCCGAATTCCTCATTGATAAAGGATATGAAGTACACGGACTGCTGCGTCGCAGTTCGTCGTTCAATACGGGTCGCATCGAACACTTGTATTTAGACGAGTGGGTGCGCGACATGAAGAAAGACCGCTTGGTGAACCTGCATTGGGCTGACATGACCGACTCTTCGTCATTGATTAGAATCATTGGTGAGATTCATCCAACAGAAATATACAATCTAGCGGCACAGAGTCATGTGAAAGTGAGTTTTGATGTGCCCGAATACACGGCAGATACCGATGCTATTGGTGTGCTTCGATTGTTGGAAGCGGTTCGTATTTGCGGCTTAGAAAAGAGTTGTCGCATCTATCAGGCCAGCACGTCAGAGCTGTTTGGCAAGGTGCAGGAGATTCCGCAGAAGGAAACCACGCCGTTTTATCCGCGTTCTCCCTACGCTGTGGCCAAGTTGTATGGTTTTTGGATCATGAAGAATTATCGCGAAAGCTATGGCATGTATTGCTGCAACGGCATTTTGTTCAACCACGAGAGCGAGCGGAGAGGTGAGAATTTTGTCACCCGTAAGATTACCTTGGCTGCTGCACGTATAGCGCATGGGTTGCAAGACAAACTTTATCTTGGCAACCTGGATGCCCGCCGTGACTGGGGGTATGCACCCGATTATGTGCAGTGCATGTGGCTGATGTTGCAACAAGAGCAGCCTGATGACTTCGTCATTGCCACAGGCGAATATTATAGTGTGCGCGACTTTGCCACCTTAGCTTTTCATCATGCTGGCATCGAGCTTGAATGGAAGGATAAGGGGATGAATGAAAAGGGCATTGACAAGGCGACGGGAAAGGTGCTTGTGGAGGTAGATCCCAAGTATTTCCGCCCCGCTGACGTGGAACAATTGCTTGGTGATCCCTCGAAGGCAAAAGAGAAATTGGGCTGGAATCCTCGCCAAACTTCGTTTGAAGAATTGGTCAAAAAGATGACAGAGTTTGATTTGAAGCATGTGAAATAATAAGGTAAACAGCTTTTTTCTTTCTAGATTATCTAGTTTTCCTAGATTACTTAGTTTTCCTAGATTTCCTAGCACTCCTAGGATTCCTAGTGTTCCTAGAATTCCTAGGAAATCCTAAAACCCTATTCATCAATCATGGCATTATCAAAAACATCTAAAATATACATCGCTGGGCACCATGGCTTAGTGGGTTCTGCCATCTGGAAGAATCTTGAAGCAAGGGGGTACAGCCAACTGATAGGGCGCAGCCATAGCGAGTTAGATTTAACCAATCAGCAAGCCGTTGATAACTTTTTCAAGACTGAACGTCCTGATGCGGTGGTGTTAGCTGCTGCCTTCGTGGGAGGCATCATGGCGAACAGTTTGTATCGAGCCGATTTTATCATGCAAAACATGATGATGCAATGCAATGTGATTTCGTCAGCTTATAAATATGGTGTGAAAAAACTACTCTTCTTGGGTTCCACCTGCATCTATCCAAAGAATGCACCACAGCCCATGAAAGAGGATGTATTGTTGACCTCGCCTTTAGAGTACACCAACGAAGAATATGCCATTGCCAAGATTGCCGGACTGAAGATGTGCGAGAGTTATAACCTGCAATATGGCACGAACTATATTGCGGTGATGCCCACCAATCTATATGGTCCCAATGATAACTTTCACTTGGAGAACAGTCATGTGATGCCTGCCATGATGCGCAAAATATATTTGGCAAAACTGATTCACGAGGATAACTGGGAGGCCATTCGGGTGGACATGAACAAGCGACCGATTAATCCAGTTAAGGCTTTGGCAGAAAAGATAGGAAAAGACAATGTTGACGGCGCGTGTAGTAAAGAACGCATCTTGCAAGCATTGAAGTTTTATGGCATCGAAAACAATAAGGTAACCCTTTGGGGAACAGGCTCGCCATTGCGCGAGTTTCTTTGGAGTGAGGATATGGCAGATGCTTCGGTACACATCCTTCTAAATGTAGATTTTAAAGATATTATCGGCATTGAGAAATATTCGAGCGTGTTTTACGGCACTGCTACCGATGGTGAGGTAAACCGCAACAACAGCGAGGGACGTGGCGGTGCTATTCCCTCTCTTGGCGAGATACGCAACTGTCATATTAATATAGGTACGGGAAAGGAACTGACCATCAAGCAACTTTCCGAACTCATTGTGCGAACCGTTGGCTTCACGGGAACCGTTGTGTGGGATGAAAGCAAACCCGATGGAACCCCACGCAAACTTATCGATGTGTCGAAGCTGCACTCTTTGGGTTGGACGCACAAAGTGGAAATTGAAGACGGCGTGCAAATGTTATATGATTGGTATAGACAGTCGCTGCAAGGATAAAGGTGTAAACAATAAAGATTACACCTATTATATATATAGGTTACATCTGTGTGGCGGACAGTCGTTTTAATTTTAATTGAGAATTACACCGAATAGGATGAATGAGGTTGACAAGCAATTAACCATTGCCGTAGCTGGCACAGGATATGTAGGCTTAAGCATCGCCACGTTGCTCAGTCAGCATCATCATGTCTTGGCTGTTGACGTGGTGCAAGAGAAGGTTGACAAGATTAACAGACGGGAATCTCCCATCAGTGATGAATACATAGAAAAGTTCTTTGCCGAGAAACAACTGGATCTGCAAGCAACCCTTGATGGCGAGACAGCTTATAAGCAAGCTGACTTTGTGGTGATTGCCACGCCAACCAATTACGACCCTGTGAAAAACTTCTTCGACACGTCACATGTGGAAGAGGTCATTGAGTTGGTGATGAAGGTAAATCCTCATGCCATCATGGTTATCAAGAGCACGGTGCCTGTAGGATATACGGAGAGCGTGTGTGAGAAATACAATTGTGGAAACATCCTCTTTGCCCCAGAGTTTTTGCGTGAAAGCAAAGCTCTGTATGATAATCTCTATCCCAGCAGAATCATCATGGGTCGACCTGCGGGGAATGAAAAATTAGAACAGGCAGCCCACATCTTTGCCTCGCTGCTACGGCAAGGCGCAATGAAAGAGAATATTGACACGCTGTTCATGGGAACCACCGAGGCTGAGGCGGTGAAACTGTTTGCCAATACCTATTTGGCACTTCGCGTGAGCTTCTTCAACGAGCTGGATACATACGCCGAGATGAAAAATCTCTCCACCAAAGATATTATCCAAGGGGTAGGACTTGATCCACGCATAGGCTCGTTCTACAACAATCCCTCGTTTGGTTATGGAGGTTATTGTCTGCCTAAGGACACCAAACAACTTTTGGCGAACTATGAGGATGTTCCCGAGAATCTGATAGAAGCTATTGTTCAGAGCAATCGCACGCGCAAGGACTTCATCGCTGACCGTGTCTTGCACAAAGCTGGTTATTACGATTATTTCAATCGAGGAGCCTTTGATACCTCAAAAGAGAAAAAATGCGTGATTGGTATCTATCGCCTCACGATGAAGAGCAACAGTGACAACTTTAGGCAAAGCAGCATTCAAGGCGTGATGAAACGCATTAAAGCCAAAGGTGCCGAGGTTATTGTTTACGAGCCTACGCTCGAGGACGGCACCACTTTCTTTGGAAGTAGGGTAGTCAATGATTTGGAAACGTTCAAACAACAATCTCAAGCCATTGTTGCCAATCGATACGATAGTTGTTTGGATGATGTGGAAGAGAAGGTATATACTCGAGATATATTCAAGCGGGATTGAAGGTTGTATGATGAGTTATCGAAAACGCTTGTTAAAGATAATAAGTATACGATGAAAACACTCACTTTTCGTTGGCTGATATGCCTCTCATTGTTATTTTTCGTGACACCTTGCCTGTATGCCCAGAGATTTATGCTTTCTGACATGTTTAGAGGATGGGGAAAGAATGCCGAAGAAGGTGTTTTAAAAAAATATACGTCTGAAGAGCAAAACGGTCATCAATGGCTTCTTGAAACGGATGGGAAAAATGGAGATAACATGAATAAGAAAAGCATGTTACACATCGGAACATCCAGTTGGCCCGTCACCAAAACAGTTTTAACTAGTTGTAATGAATTTGAGAATGTTGATACTATACTTGTTTGTACAGATTCCAAGGCCCCCTATACCGTGAGTTTGTCGATAGACAACAAACTAGTAGAATCTAAAAAAGTGGCCAAAAATGCAGATATACGTGTTCTAGGTTTTTCTGTAAAAAGTGCAAGTGGCAAAGTCGAAGTGCTGATGGAATATGATGAGAGTTTGAAACAAGCAATGTGTATTTATTACATAGAAGTTATCTCTCGATTGTCAGATATTGTTGCGCTGTCTTCGCAACACATTAAACTTGGAGACACTTATTCTTACCAAGTGCAGCGCACGTTCGCATCTACACATTGGAATACCATCTGTCTGCCGTTTGATGTGAGCAAGGAAGCACTAGCAGAGGCAATGAGAGAGGATTGCGCATTGCGAGAGTTTACTCAGAAGGTTGAAAGCAACGTGCTGAAGTTTGATAAAACAGATTCGATAAAAGCTGGTGTTCCCTATCTCATCAAGCCTGTGCGCGATGTAGCCAATCCGATATTTTCCAATGTTACTTACGTAAAAAATATCGAACCGAAGGCTATAAAAGATACAAATGGACAGTTTGCCTTCGTTGGCACATTCGACCCAGTAAAATTAAGTGTTGATGGCTCCGATTTATTCTTGTTGTCCAATGGCAACCTTGCCAAACCTAAATCTGATAAGGTGAACGAAATGTATGGCATGCGGGCCTACTTCAAAATAAACGAGCAAAACAGCACCTCGGCCAAGCAGATTACTTATGCTATTGATTGTGGTAGCGACATAGTGAGCGGAATACAATCACTGCGGGTACAACCTTCAACAAGCAGCCAGCATATTTACAATTTACAAGGTGTAGATGTAGGAGCGGACATCCATCACTTGCCAGCAGGTGTGTATGTGATGGGTGGGAAGAAAATAATGAAAAGGTGAGGATCAAGACAAACCCTATTCACCAATTCATTCACGAACAATCATGAAACGTCAACACTACACGGCTCCTGAACTGTCCACCTTTCATTTGGACGAGGCTTCATACACTCTTTTAAACACATCCCCTAAGAAACATATTACCAATCAAGCTGATGGTGTCGATATAAACGGTAACAACGATGAAGCTGATGCTCATGAAGCTTGCGCCAAAAAGTTTATGTTTCTGGAAGAAGATGACTTTGACGAGGGGGAATGATTACTTTCAATTTAGATGTAGATAAGATTAATTTCAGATGACAAACAAGAAAGAAAAAATTATTAAGTTGCTATCATCTGAATCGGCTTCCGATTTTCAATCGCAAGATACCGATGCGTTGATGGATTCGGTGACCTCATTAGTCGAAGATAACAAGTTGAAGGCACGTAAGCCAGTGGCAAGTCGTAGAGTTAAGAAAGGACTGAAATTTACCTATCAGTTCAAGATTAAATTGAGAGGAATCACCAATCCACCTGTATGGCGACGCGTGTTAGTACCAGCCAACTTCACCTTCTCTGGATTCCATGCCGTGATTCAAGAAGCATTTGGTTGGTGGAATGTGCATCTGTATTGTTTTGGTGATAAGCCATACAGTCAGTCGCTGTATATAGCAGAGGAGGATGAAGAGGATTGGTATCGACCCGACTATGATGCCCGAGAGTTCACACTGGGAGAGTTATTCGGTGACGGAGGCATCATAAAGAAATTTTGCTATGTCTATGATTTCGGCGACGACTGGATTCACGATATCACGCTTGAGAAGGTCTTCGACGAGTATTCTGACCATGCCACCTGCATTAAAGGTAAGGGAGCCTGTCCCGAAGAAGATTGTGGCGGACCGTGGGGATATGAAGACATGAAAGAAAGCGAAGAGGTTGACGATCCTAAGGACTTTGACTTGGAAGTAGCTAAAGCATCTGTAGAAAAGGTTGAACCCGAAGGGTATGAACCATGGTAGGAAAGTATACCAACAGGCGACTAATTTTACAATGAAGTAATTATAACGATAGAGCCATTTAAATAGAATTGGTGCAGAAAGTTTCACCCAAGATATCATATGTGATATCAAGGCAGATAGACAAAAGTCAGTAGCCAGAACAGAGAACGTTTTATGACAGGATATTATTTTATACTAAGTGCTGTAAGTAAAAAGCTTATTTCTTTATAAATGTCTTCATCAGTACAAGAAAATAATAGACGGGTAGCCAAGAATACGGTACTGCTGTATATAAGAATGGGATTTATTCTTATCATCAACCTTTATACAAGCAGGGTAATACTGAAATACTTAGGTGTAGAAGATTTTGGAATCTATAATGTTGTAGGGGGCATCACTGCCATGATGGGCGTGTTGAACAGTGCAATGACCGTTGCCACCCAACGTTATCTTTCGTTCGAAATAGGAAAAGGCGATTTTGAAAGGCTGAACAGAACATTTTGTATTTCCCTTTCTATTTATATTATTCTTTGCATAGTATTCCTCATTATATGCGAAACAATAGGACTTTGGTTTTTAAACACGCAATTAATCATTCCTCCCGACCGTATCAGTGCAGCAAACTGGGTTTACCAATTTTCAATATTCGCAGTCATCAACTCTTTGCTGACAGACCCATATAATGCATCCATCGTGTCACACGAGCGAATGGATGTGTTTGCGTACGTAAGTATCTTGGAGAATGCTTTAAAACTGTTAATTGTTTTTTGTTTACCCCTTATTCCGTTGGACAGGCTCGTAATTTATGGAGCGTTATACCTGTTGGTATCACTTATCATTACAATGATATATCGTATATACTGCATAAGAAATTTCAAGGAATGTCATTTCCGGATTTACCGAGATACGAAGCTGTTCAAGGAGATATTAAGCTATTCCGGATGGAATTTATTTGGCTCTGTTGCAGGTATAGCCCAAGGACAGGGATTGAATATTTTGCTTAATATGTTTTTTACTCCTGTGGTCAATGCAGCCAATGGCATAGCAGCACAGGTAAACGGAGCGGTTGGAATGTTCTTTTCAAACTTTTATGTTGCGGTGCGTCCCCAAATTACAAAATACTATGCCCAAGACGAACTTCAGAGTATGTTTAAATTAGTTTTTAGGAGTTCTAAATATTCATATTATCTAATCTGGATAGTAGCGTTACCAATTATCATTGAGGCACCGTATATTATTAATTTGTGGTTAGGTCAATTGCCGACGTATGTCGTAGATTTTACTCGATTTACCATATTTATTTCGGCTATCACAGCAATGTCGTCTCCAATTATGACAATGGCACATGCAACCGGTAGAATCAGAACTTATCAGTTGGTTGTGGGACTATGTCAAATATTGATACTTCCAATATCATACATATATTTGGCAAATGATTTTCCGCCTATCATCGTATTTGAAGTTTCTTTATGTATGACACTGGTTGCTTTTTTCTTAAGACTATATATTGTGAAAATTCTGATTCCTACGTTCTCAATAAAAGAATATATGAGGGAGGTTTTCGTTGCAGTTATATTGGTGTCGATGCTCTCGGTAATACTTCCTTATTATATGCACTATAGGCTTTCTGTTTCTCTGATAAATACAATATTTGTATGTGGAGCTGCGGTGTTTTCATCCATCATATCAATATGGTTGTTGGGAATGACATCGAATGAAAAACAGTTTCTGATAAACTTGGTGAAAGATAAAATAAAAGCATCATGATAAAGTTAGCTCCATTATCTTTGTGTTCCGGCTGTGGTGCGTGTGCTTATCCCTGCCCTAAGCAATGTATTACGATGCGGGAGGATATGATAGGGCAGATATATCCTGTAATCGATAACAACATATGTATCGAGTGTCATGCATGTGAAAAAATATGTCCTATTCTTAACGAGCCGGAGGGCAACAGTCCTGTCAAGGTGTACGCCTCTTGGTCGCAAAACATGGACAACAGGCGTACAAGTGCGTCAGGAGGTATTGCACACGAAATTTACAACTATGCACTTGATAGAGGATATTACATAGTAGGAGCATCAACAAATCCAGATTTCTCGGTCTCATTGAAAGTAACCGATAAGCAAGAAGATATTTCGGCTTTTAAGAATTCAAAATATGTATTCAGTTCCGGTTATAATGCTTTTAATGAAATAAGGGATCTGCTGAAACAAGGTCATCATGTAGTAGCTATAGGAGTATCATGTCAAATCGCAGCGATGCGGAAAATGTATCGAAACCAGCCAAACATTATTTTTGTAGAGATTCTCTGTCATGGCATGACACCACATTCCTATCTTCAACAACACATAGCGACGATAGAAAGAGACATGGGTACAAAGGCTGTTCGTGTGAACTTTAGAGACCCGGCCTTTAAAACTCAAACGTTTATGTTTACGTTGTATGACAAAGATGGAAAATGTTTCTACGCTCAAAGAATCAAGGATGGTGACAGCTACCAATATGGTTACCATAGAAGTGTGAGCTACAGAGAAAATTGCTATCATTGCCATTTTGCGAAAGAGCAGCGGGTAGGTGATATAGTGTTGTGTGATTTTTATGGGTTGGGCAAAACGACACCGTGTAGCTATAATCATGAAAAGGTCTCGTGTGTACTGATATGCACGAAAGACGGAAAAGAGTTTTTTAGGAACGTTGTCAAGGAGAGAAATTTATTTGTGGAAGAGCGTCCAGTAAAAGAAGCGCAGGAAGGCAATCCCCGGCTAACAACCCCTACTCCCAAAACAGAAATGAGACTGAAATTTGAGCAAAATATTCAACAAGCCAATGGAGATTTTGAAATGGCGATAAAACCTCTGGTGGAGAAGTATATAAAACTCGGAAATACCTCGAAAATTAGGCTGTATTGCAATGTACTCATGAATAAATTAAAAAGAATTATAGGCAAATGAAAGTAGGCATCATTACCATACACAATTCTACGAGTTACGGAGCATGTCTGCAGTCGTATGCCCTGTGGAAATATATAGTGAAGCAGGGATTGGATTGTGAAATCATAGATTTAAGAAGACCTGTGCATGGAGATTACAAGAAAAGCAAGAACTTCACTCCTATGCATCCGGTCACCGTATCTTTGAAATCAAAATTTATTGCAAAGATTGTAGAGTTCATCGCACCGTTGATGAATAAGGATATACGAGACAGAAAAAAAAGGTTCGATCAGTTTAATGCTCAAATTGTTTTGTCGAAAAGATATCATTCCGTAGACAGCATATATGAGACCACTCCAAGCTATGACCTTTATATTACTGGTAGTGATCAGGTTTGGAATCCTTATCAACCTTTTTGTATGGAGCCTTATTTTCTCACTTTTGTAACTGATAAAAAAGCTAAGAAAATTTCGTACGCATCGAGCATTGGACTGACGGAATTATCAAAACGAGAACAAGAACTGTTCAGGAAATGGTTGGAGGCTTATGATGCTATTGGTGTTCGAGAAAAGGAGGCTCAAAATTTGATAGCGTCTTTTAGCGAAAAAAACACAACTTTGGTTTTGGATCCTACGTTTTTACTTGATAAGCAAGATTGGCTCAAACAAATCGTTCCATGTAGAATCTCAAAACCTTATGTCTTGCTTTTTACATTAAATGGAAACGCAGAACTTGCAAATTACGCTTGCAAATATGCAGAAAGCAAAGGTTTACATCTTGCCGTTATAGGCGGAGCGGTAAAGAACTTGATATATAGAGATTTTACATACTTAAATACTGTTGGTCCCCAAGAGTTTCTTGGACTTTTTAATGAAGCAGAATGTGTCTTTACGGATTCTTTCCACGGGACGGCTTTCTCAATTATATTAGGTAAGGGAGATTTTTATTCTTATATTTCTGCAGGTAATGAAAGAGGAAGCAGAATTACAAATCTTCTGTCTCTATTACAGATAGAAGAACGCCTGCTGCCTGTCGATAAAGTTGCAAAAATGGATATTGTCAGCATAAAGTTAAACCGAAAGGAAATGGAGGAAAAACTTAAATTGTTGCAGGCATCCTCAAGACAGTTTCTAAATCAATATTTGGATGAAGAACGTATCTGATGTAAAAGATTGTTTTGGCTGTGGGGTATGTGCAACTGCGTGTCCTAAGACCACAATATCCATCAAATTAAATAAAAACGGATTTTACGAGCCTCAGGTTGATGAAAGCCGATGTATTGATTGTGCAATATGTCGAGATGTATGCAGTTTTATCAATACCGGATTAAGTCTGGAGAATCCGGAAACCGCAAGTTATGCTTCGTGGAGCAATGATGGCAATATAAGACAGCAAGCCTCCTCCGGCGGGGTTGGTTTTGAAATCGGGAGATATTTAATAGGTAAGGGATATAAAGCATGTGGCGTTAGATATAACATAGAAAAGCGACGGGCAGTACATTATATAGCTGACAATATTAAAGATTATAAGGCATCGATAGGCTCTAAATATATTCAAAGTTATACTTTTGAAGGCTTCAAGGCTATAAATCTGAAGGAAAAATATTTGGTTACCGGAACACCCTGTCAGATAGATTCTTTTCGGCGCTATGTTAGAAAGTTCAGAAAAGAAGACAATTTTGTATTGGTGGACTTCTTCTGTCATGGTGTCCCGTCCATGTGGATGTGGTATAACTATTTACACATTAATCAACCTAAAGTGGACGGTTTGCGCTCGGTTACCTGGCGAAACAAACGGACTGGTTGGCATGATTCATGGGCAATGAACTTGCAAGGTAAGACCAAGGAAGTTTATAGTTTGATGTCGAAAGATGATTTGTTTTACAGACTCTTTTTAGGCGATTGGTGTATGAATCCGGCTTGTGTAAAGAATTGCAAGTTCAAGTATAGGGCTTCGTCAGCAGATATTCGGATAGGAGATTTGTGGGGAAATACCTATAAAGACGATGAAAAAGGTGTCAGTGCAGCGATAGCCTTTACGGAAAAAGGTAACCAAATTTTAAGGGAATTGGAGTATTGTACTTTAAGACCGCATCCTTTTGAAGTTGTTGCAGAGGGGCAAATGAAGCAGAATGCGGGAAATGCGTTATTATATCCTGTCATAAAAGCATTATTGAATCAAAGTCAGAGACATTCCCAATCAACGTGGGATTTGCTTACGAAAGTTCAGTTTTATTTGAGCATTCCATCAATATTGAAGTATAAAATAAAACAAATATTGGGAAAGTGAAAATAGGAATCATTACCATGCATCGTGTACTCAATTTCGGGTCTGCCTTACAAGCGTATGCTCTTCAGCAAGCCTTATTGAAATTGGGTTATGACAATGAGATTATCGATTATGTCTTTCCTCATGAAACAGATGTCCCTCTTTTGATGAGGGCAAACCTCTTTCTTAGGAAGAAAATATATGAAATGAGGACCGGAGCTTTTTTCGCAAAAAAGAAAGAAGGCTATTTCAAAGCATTTCGTAAACAGTTCTTGGCGTTATCAGACAAGACATATACCGGGGAATCTATTCTGTCGGATCCTCCTGCATACGATCTATATATAACTGGAAGCGACCAAGTTTGGAACCCTCTTTGGATGAAAGACGATATTAATTTTTTACTTTCCTTTGTGAGAAACAAGAAAAAAATATCCTATGCATCAAGTTTTGCAGTAGATGCAATTCCGGAGGAAAGCAAACCTATCTATAGGAAATACTTACAAGAATATAAACATATAACAGTCCGGGAAAACTCCGGAGAGAAGATAGTCAAGGAATTGCTTGACGGACGAGAGACACCCGTTGTCTGTGACCCAACGCTTTTGCTGGATCAGGAAGACTATATCAAAATAGCAAAGAAACCTCGACTTGATATTCATGGTCCATATCTTTTAGTTTACATCTTGGATTACATGTTCAATCCGTTTCCTGAAGTGAACAATATTGTAAGGAATGTTGCTGAAACCTTAGGATTACCGGTTGTTTATATTGGTGGTAAATATACAGTCTACGATTCCCATTGTCTGTCCATAGAGCATATTGGACCATGCGAGTTTATTTGGCTGTTTCAGCATGCCAAGTTCGTGATAACAACGTCTTTTCATGGAACGGCATTTGCAACTGTATTTGAGAAACCGTTGTTAGCCGTTGTCAAGACGGATAATGATAAGGATGGACGGGTCACAACCCTAATGAAGAATGTTGGGAATGAAAAAGCAATAACATCATATAACAGTTCTGATACCTATCAAGAAAGCGAGTTATACCAGCTTAGGGCAGATGATGAAAAGCATAAAGAATATAAACGGGAATCTTTAGCGCAGTTAAGGACAATGGTAAACTAAGTTCATATAGAAGAATGGTAAGGATAAACGGACATATTCATGGGTTGTGCCATGGGTTACTGAAGTATCCTCGACTATGGTATCATAAACATAAATCGAGACGACTTGTCAATCAAGATTTTTCTCTATTTTGCAATAACTGTACGGGTGGAGTTATATTGCATGATTTAAGTATGCGATTCAATTCGCCTACGATTAATCTCAATATTCAACCAAAGGACTTTATAAAATTTGTCAGAAATCTGAAAGATTATATGCGTTGCGAGTTGGAGGAAATCCATGATGTGTCAGTAGACTTCCCCGTGGGGCGTCTTTCATTGCCAAATGGGGGAGACGTGTGTATTAAATTCGTACACTACAGCTCTTTTAAATGTGCTAAGGAGAAATGGGAAGAGCGTAAAAACAGAATTGAATGGAACAACATTTTGTTTTGTTAGAGGGACCATCTTTCAGTTCTGAACTATTGGATATGTGTGCAGAGGTAGAATATCCACTTTCTGTGATGGGCCCTAAAAATGCAGAATTCGAATCTGCTTACCCATTCTACCATGGATTTAAGTGGTACAACAACTGGTGTTCCGGCAAATCTTTGAATTATAAGCATATCTTTAGTTTGAAACGTTATTTGGATGATTTCGATTATATCAGTTTTTTGAATGGAAATAAAAGTTAGCATTGTCATACCGGTATATAAGGTAGAAAAATACATCGAGCGTTGTTTGCGGTCGGTGTTCAATCAAACCTATGCGAATATAGAATGTATTATCGTCAATGATTGTACACCTGATGGGAGTTTTGTCAAAGCAAAAAAGTTGATAGAGACCTATGAGGGAAATATTGATTTTAAACTTCTTGTGCATCGTCAAAATGAGGGACTCTCCCAGGCAAGAAATACTGGAGTAAACAACAGTACGGGCGATTATATATATTTTTTGGATAGTGACGACCGGATAACTGAGGATTGTATCGCAAAACTTGTAGATACGGCAAAGGAAAACAATTTGCCGGAGATTGTTATGGGAGTCACCAAGGGTGTGGATAATTTGGGAAATCAAGTCTCTGTGAGTGCTGCCCAGACAAAAAGTTTTATGACCAATGCTGAAGTGTTTCAAGGTTATATCAATAATGAGTGGTATGTTATTGGATGCAACAAATTAATTAAAAGAACTATATTTGATGTGCACCACACTTATTTTACTCCCGGGATTTATCATGAAGACGTAATGTGGAGTTTTGAGATTTCTACATATGTCAGTTCTTTGGTTTTATGTCCACATATCACTTATCTATATTATGTAGGTGATACAAACTCTATCACTCGTTCTACATGGGGGACAAAACGGGTGAGCGACAGTATAACGATATTGGAACGAAAGGCTATATACCTTGAGAGAGTAAGCGACAGAAAGGGCCTTGCCCGCCATATTAAGAACGAAGGTATTAATATTGTCTATTCTTTGTTCAGGAATGGCTTTTCAAACGACGAGATCAAGAAGTTTATGAAACGGATAGTTCAGTTGAACAGTAAAAAATCAATAAGGGAAGTAAGATCAGATGTGCCTATATATAGGAGAGCTATCTATTATTTATATCGTTTGCTATGATGCAAAAAAACATCTTAATATGCGAATTATTCTGATTACTTTATCCACCCCCACATACAACAATGTAAGGGTCGCCAGTGCCTTGCCCTATCATTTAATTATGGGGGGGCAAGAGAAACTGTAAACATTGTTTTTGAGATATACAGCTATAATATCAACGAAATAGATGCAGCCGGAATTGCTGAAACTGAGCGTGCATTGGGCGTAAAAATTCAATTGTTACATAAACCAGGGTGGATGACTTGGATATTTCGACTGCATTTGGGCATATAGCGTATTCTCTTGAAGTTCCCATATTTATCATACCTTACCATTCCTGGGAAAACAATTGAAAAAATCAAATCATCCAATCCGGACATCATTTGGATATACGGAGAGGAAATCCTTTATAAATAATGATGTTACTGAGTTTTATTATTCCTATTTATAACTGTGAAGCTTATGTTGCAGATTGCCTTCACGGTATATATTGCTTACCTTTGAAAGACGAGATTTTCGAAATTATATTGGTGGATGATGGTAGCACTGACCAAAGTGACGAAATAATAACAGATTTTGCCAGTTTACATCGTAATATAACTTATATTAGGCAAGAAAACCAAGGAGCGTCATCGGCGAGAAATCGAGGTCTTGACATTGCAGAGGGTAAATGGATATGGTTCGTGGATGCTGATGACAGGATTTTTGTTGATGGAGTTCTGCAAAATTGGGATATATTACAACAAATTCTCAACTCAAATGATACTGATTTAATGTGCTTTAATTATGTAATAGATTATAGCGGGAAAATTGAGTATGTGACAGACTTTCAGTCTGAAGAAACTCTTTCGGGTATTGAATATCTTGATAAGCTAAAAGGGCTTTACCTTTGGAATAAGATATTTAATCGTAAGTCAGTAGGGAACATCAGGTTCTTAGAGGGTACCAAAAATTTGGAGGATATGTATTTTGATTTTCTTTCAATTATTGAAATGAAGCAAGTCAGGTGTCTCCCTATGTATGGTTATGTCTATGACCAGAGTAATCAAAATTCTACGTCACGTAACTATCATCTTAATAATCTTTTAAAGCTAAGTCAAGACACACAAACAATACATAAAGCACTGCTACAAGAGGCTTTAAAACGTAGCGGTGCATCTAAAAAAATGTTTTTTAAGATACTAAGAACGAGTGGGGTAGGCTATTTGTATAGTTTGGCAACCCGTTATCCACGACGAGAAATGCTTGATGCATTGAGAAGTTATCGGTCGTTAGGGCTATACCCCGTTAAAAGAACCGGACGTTGGAAATATGATATGTTTCTTTGTGTTGCTAATCATAAACTTGGAATGTGGCTGTTGAATGTCATTTTGAAAAATCACCAAGATATTGTTAAGTGAATTTTAGATATAAATTATTTAGAATAGTATTTTAACTAATTACATAAAATGTTTCCATATTTTTTTGTATTTGTCGTAGCTATGGTATACTTGTCTTATTCTCAGAGCGGGCATGTAGCTAAGCACCCAACCTTCCTATTAGTATGTTTCTTTTTATATTTGGCATTGTTTGTCGGTTTTGGCGATATGATTGGCGGTTACGACCGCTATATATATGGAGAGGTGTTTGACACTATAGCTGAAGAAATGCGGGGTGGCCGGAATTTAGCACGATTGTATTATTTAGTGCAGGGCAAAGAATATGGCTATTTCTTTTGGCAAGTGATCGTATCATTTGTTACGCAGAATAGGTATATATTTATCCTTATCACCACATTGGCTCTTTATACGCTCTACTTCTTCTCTTTCAAGCAATATATACAAGACAACCCTTTGGCAACGATAGTGTTTCTCGGTTTCTTTTATTATTTTACGATGACCTATCTCCGTCAAGTTTTTGCGGTTGGCATTGTGTGGTTGGCCGTGCGGTACATTTGGGAGCGAAAGCCAATCAAGTTTTTTGCCCTTGTGCTCTTAGCTTACACATTTCATGGCTCCGCACTGATCTTTGCGCCCATGTATTTTTTGCCCATTCGGAAATATAGTCCTATTGGCATCTTTGCTTTTGTTGCAGTTTGTTTACTCTTGGGTTTAACTTCTTTGCCCAACATGTTACTGGAGTCATCGGGAGAAGCTACGGGAATGACAGGACGAACAGCATCTTATACTTCAGAAGACCAAGGCTTTCGTATAGAGTATGTCTTGGAGTGTGTGTTCTTGTTGTGGCTTATCTTTACTAACTATAGGAAAATCGTGCCCACCAAGCAAACGCTTGTATTTCTTAATATGACAGTTGTGTTCTGTGGAATACTTCTTCTCTTTATGCGTTTTGGACAAGGAGGGCGTTTTGGCTGGTATTTCTTCTTGGGTATTATCTATATGCTCACACATATTTGTCATCTCCCTTATTCTAAGCCTTGGCTCAAACCACTTGTTGTCACAGTGTGTTTCCTGCTTTTTTTGCGAATCACTATTGCCTGGCAGTCGTTCAATGTACCTTATAAAACATTCTTTACAAATGGAGAGCCTTCGGGTAGTGGATCTATATATGAGCGATACGAGTATGATTATAATTATACCGTTGATAAATTGTACAAATAATATAAAGCATCACAGTACATGAAAATTATTATAGATCCAAGGTTAAAGTATAATTATGCGTCATGGTATCTTTTGGGACTTGAGAATGTGTTCGGAAGGAAGAATATCTATTTTGACATTGCACCATTCATATCTTTGCCATATAGCGATAAACAAGACTACAATAGTGGCTTTGCGTTTGTATGTTTTGATGGTACGAATGAGCGTAAGTGCTTTATAGATACAGAGGATGTGGCAAAAATATTTGAGGATAGATATGCATGGTGTGACATTTATGGAATGGTAAACCCTACCAAGGAGCAAGTGCAGAATTATCCTAAATTGTTACCCATTGGTCCGGAGTTTGGAATTACACTGGGTACTGTGGCTGGAACGGTAATAAAATGTTTGCGACATTTTTTTTTAAGTAGGAACTATACAAACATAACACTCAAAGATTATTTGAAGGATTATTTGTATACCGTCATTCGTCGGAGAGCCTTAACAGAATATGAGCAGCAAACTGAAGTCAGCCCCAACTATGTGTTTCACGCTTCTACGCTATGGTATAATCGGTTTGCTGCAACAGATACGAATAAGTTTAGAGGCGATTTCCTTATAGCTTGTCAAAGCGCTGGAATAACAATCGAAGGTGGACTTTTTTATGTTGAGGGAGAAGATGTATTGGCAGAAATGCCTGATTACCCGAAGTATAAAGAAATCTATAAGGACTTTATCTATGAGAAGCGCCTCTCGATGGATGATTATATTAAAAAGACCAAGCAAAGTGTGATGGTATTTAATACACCGTCTGTGTGTGAATGTCATGGGTGGAAACTGGCGGAATATCTATGTATGGGAAAGGCGATTATATCCACGCCTCTCTCGCGGGAAATGCCCACACCAATAATTCATGGAGAGAATATTCATTTTGTAAACTCAGACAAGGAACTGTTTGAAGCCGTCAGACTGATTAATCAGGACGAAAAATATCGAAAAAAGCTGGAAGATGGCGCCAGAAGATATTATGAATAATGGCTAAGTCCCGAGGTTGTCATCAGAAGAGTAATCATGAAAGACAAACGCGATTAACTACCATGGCTAATCTTATCACTGTTTTTACTCCTACCTATAACCGTGGGGGCTTCTTGTATAATATCTTTGAAAGTTTATCCCAACAAACTTTTAAAGATTTTGAATGGATTATTGTGGATGATGGAAGTACGGATAACACCAAAGATATGATGGATAAGATAATTGCGGATTATCATTCTTTTCCAATCAGATATATCTATAAGGAAAATGGTGGGAAACATACAGCTATCAATTTAGGGGTGAAAGAAGCAAAGGGAGAGTTGTTCTTGATTTTGGATAGCGATGATTCTTTACCCAAGGACTCACTAGAAATTATTGCTAAGAAAAATGATGCCTGTAGGTCTAAGAAGGATTGTGCAGGTGTATGCGGTTTGATGGCACACCATAATGGTGAGAGAATAGGAGGAGGTTTCCCCGCGGAGGAGTTGTATGAAAGTGCCTTATATTTCAGGTATAAGCTTGGAGTGACGGGCGACTTGTTGGAGGTGTTTAAGACATCTGTCTTGAGAGAATTTCCTTTCCCAGAAATCAATGGTGAGAAATTTTGTCCAGAAGCGTTGGTTTGGAATCGGATAGCTGTAAAATATAACTTATATTGCTTTAATAAAGTCGTATATTACCGAGATTATTTAGAAGGTGGATTAACGGATAAAATTATAAAAATCAGGATGGAAAGTCCTGTTGCAACTTGTATGACATACAGAGAAATGTTAGCGTATTCTATACCCTTCATACAAAAAATAAAGGCCGCCATTAACTACTGGCGGTTTCGGTGTTGCGTGCATGCCAACATATCACAGGTTCCTCGCGTAAAATGTTTATGGGGGATATTCCGTCCAATGGGATATCTGATGCACATCAAAGACAGAAAGGTTATCAAGTAGATTCATTTCTTGTACACAGAATTAACTTATATTCACCATGCGTATATTACAGGTTATTACATCTTTACAGATTGGTGGGGCGGAGAACGTGGAGTTCCACTGATATGATAATAATCTAAGTAAGACGATAAAATATGCGATTGTTTTTTATTTATTAATGATTTATTATTATTTTTGTTGTAGAATGATGGAAATCATATATCATTTTATCGTTCAATATTACTCAATATGAGAACTATACAAGTAAAATATATAGGTCCGATAAGTGACTCGGGTCAATTGGATATCACACCGATCACCCTATTTTGCGGACGGCAGGGAAGTGGAAAGAGTACATTGGCTAAATTGATTTCTTCTTGCCTGTGGCTTGAAAAGGGATTGGTGAAAGGTGATATGACCATCAAATATATTACAAACTATAATCGCTTTAAAAAAGAACTTTGTGGGTATCACCAGCTTACGGAATTCTTTACGGCTCAGTCTTTCCTGTGTTATGAAAGTGATTTTTTCGTTTTCACTTATAGTGACGGACGTTTTTATGTCAAGGAGAAGGACAAGGAACATTTTTTTATGCCTAAGATCATGTATGTACCGGCTGAACGCAACTTCATGGTTGCTGTGGAACATGCCGAACGTATAAAAAAACTGCCCGCCTCACTGCAAACGCTGCAAGACGAATATTTACGGGCTTTAAAGGCCATGAAGGGTGTAGCCTCGCTATATGTGAATGATGCGAATATACAGTATGACAAGCTGAACAAGGTGACGTGGATTGTTGGTGACGGTTTTAAGACCAAGGCTAATCAGGCTGCGAGTGGTTTTCAGTCCATAGCCCCCTTGGTGTTGGTCTCAGACAATTTGGCTAAAATGGTAAACAACGAAACAACGCTTACTATGAGTGTTGAGGAGCGCAACATTCTTCGGAAAGAGATTTTGAAAATACAATCTAACAAAAAGTACACAGATGAGATGAAGACTCTTTTGTTGGAAACGCTGAATAGTAAACTAAAGCTCGACTGTTTTTGGAATATCGTCGAAGAGCCGGAGCAAAATTTGTACCCTTTATCTCAGCGAACTGTCTTAAATGTTCTGGTTAAGGATTTTAACCAATCACCACATAATGGGCTTATAATCACCACTCACAGCCCATACATCCTTAATTATTTGACCTTGAATATCAAAGCTGGGATGATGGCAGAGAAACAGGAAGATCGAGTTGATAAAATAAAGGAGATTGTACCGCAGACGAGTTGGCTTAAGGCTGATCAGGTAACTGTCTACGAGATTCGGAATGATGGAACGGTGTCCTCACTGGAAAAATATGAAGGGATGCCGAGCGATGATAATTATTTGAATAATGCGCTTGCCGAGACCAATATTTTATTTGACCGATTACTAGAAATCGAGAATGGAGAAAATTGATTTCTTTTCTGATAAATATTTCAGGGAATCTCCCAGAAGCGATCAGAGGTTTGGAATACTTGATGGAGTGCAGCAGGGGAGGAATGATACAATGGCCTATACGACGTCGGAAAGCGAGGAAGAATGGAATGCTGTCGTCACTAATAAGTCAGGAAGCGTGATAACTTTTATGCCACTTGACCACAATATCGTATTATGCCCTACTCCTAACACGATATATAGTCTGTGCGATGGTATGCTGTATGATTCTAATAAGGATTTTTTGGCATTTGTAGAATTAAAGGTGAGAATGGATAAATGGCTGCAGAAAGCAATTTCACAGTTAGAAAGTGCTATCACATTGTTTGCTAAAAATCATCATGTTTCGGAATACCGCAAACGTGTGGCGTATGCAGCGAATAAAACACATCCTCATTTTAATTTCTCTCAGAAAGTAACTATGCAGAAATTTCGTAATGACACCAAATTTAGGTTGTTAATACAGAACAATATTGAAATTTCTCTATAATCCTTTATGCGAATATTGCAGGTTATTACATCTTTACAGATTGGTGGGGCGGAGCACGTGGTGGTGCACCTCACCAAGTTGTTGCGGCAGAAGGAGCATACGGTTGATGTGGTGGTCTTCAATGGTGAGGACACTGCTTTTATGCGAGAGTTGGAGGAGACGGGATGTAAGATTTACAAGTTTGGGAGAGGTTTCTACAATTTGAGTTATATTCCCAAGCTAAGAAAGATTATGCGGGAGTATTACATTATTCATACTCATAATTCTTCGCCGCAGTTGTTTGCCGCCATTGCCAATATTGGGTTGGGAAAGGTGCTGATAACGACCGAACACTCTACGAACAACCGAAAGCGAGAACATCCTATGTTCTCGTTTGTAGACAAATGGATGTATGCCAGATATGCAAAGGTGGTGACGATTAGCAAGATTGCAGAAGAGAGGTTGTGCAGTTATTTAGGTCTTGAGGACAATCAACTTAACAGTCCGTTGCAGCGTAGAATAGTGACCATCAATAATGGGGTAGATGTCAATGCCTTTTATCATGCGGATAGTTTACCGAAATTGGCTCATCGGGGTAAGTTTGTCACGGTAATGGTGGCTGGATTTCGGAAAGCCAAGGATCAGGAAACGGTGATTCGGGCTATTGCGTTGTTGCCAGACGAATATGAGTTGTGGTTGGTAGGCGATGGTGTTCGTCGTCCGGAGATAGAATCGGAAGTCGTTAAGCAAAATGTGACGGAGCGTGTAAAGTTATTGGGCATTCGGTCGGATGTGCCGCAGATATTGAAGTCGGCAGATGTCATTGTGATGTCGTCACACTGGGAGGGATTGTCGCTGTCGAACATCGAGGGCATGTCCTCGGGCAAGCCTTTTGTAGCCAGTGAGGTCAACGGATTAAAAGAAGTAACTGCCGGCTATGGCATTCTTTTTCCACATGGCGATGCTGAGATTCTGGCTGATGTTATAAAAAAGTTGCATGACGACCCAGAGTATTACCGCCAAGTGGCGGATCGGTGCTATCAACGAGCCTTGCAATATGATATTCGGAAAATGGTGGACGCGTATGAACAATTGTATGATACGGTGCAGCAATAATATTTTTGTACCGACAAGCATGATTCTCCATGGGTAGTCTGTCAATCATAATCATATGAAAATGAAGAAACTAATTCGTGTAACCACAGCCGACATCAGCCTGAACTCGCTGCTAAGGGGGCAACTCAACTATCTCAATCAATATTATGAGGTGGTGGGGGTAGCCAAAGATACCGGCGTGCTCGACGAGGTGGCCGCGCGAGAGGGCATACGGGTGATTGATGCTCCTTTGGAACGACCTATCAGCATAGGCAAGGATATCAAGGCCTTGTGGTTTTTGTGGCGACTTTTTAGGCGCGAAAAGCCGTGGTGCGTACATGCCAACACGCCCAAAGGGTCATTGTTGGCTATGGTGGCTGCATGGGCCGCACGCGTGCCGAACCGTATATATCTAGTGACGGGTCTGCGCTACCAAGCCACGACTGGCATGCTACGCACCATATTGAAGACGATGGAACGCGTGACATGCTGCTGCGCCAACCATGTCATACCCGAAGGCGAGGGCGTGAAACGAGCATTGAGGGAGGACAGAATCACGGGGAAGCAACTGCAAGTAGTACATCATGGTAACATCAATGGGAAGGACACCTCGTATCTGTCACGCGAGGCCACGAGTGAGTTGTTGCGAGCGGAGAACGAGGAGACGCGATTGATGGAAGATGCCACGCCCTTTGACGGGCGCAGGTATATGCGCCAAAAGTTGGGATATACAGCCAATGATTTCGTTTTTATCCTTATAGCTCGCATGGTGAGAGACAAGGGTATTAACGAGTTGGCGGAGGTAATGCGTCGATTGGTGGAGCATTCCGCTGACCTGCCACGGCAACCCAAACTCCTGATTGTGGGAGAAAAGGAGGTGCAGAGCGGTGGACACATTTCTATGGAGGCGCAACGATTTTTGAGCGACTCCGCTGCCGTGTTCTATGCAGGACTTCAAAAAGACGTGCGCCCCTACCTGCTTGCGGCCGACGCATTGGTGTTTCCAAGTTACAGGGAGGGTTTCCCCAATGTGCCCATGGAGGCAGGAGCGATGGAGTTGTCTTGCGTCGTCACCAACATCAATGGTTGCAACGAGATTATCATCGATGGCGAGAACGGTGTCATCATCCCAGCACCGCTCGATTGCGACGGCTATCTCATACAGTTTGCATCGGACGACCCGCAAGCAGACGGTTTCTCCTCGCCCATGGCCAAAGCACTCTACCAGTCGATGTGCGATTTTATTAAGAACGCCGACAACACCAACAGGATGGCCGCCAACAGTAGGAGGTTAATCCAAGAACGCTATGAGCAGCGTGATGTGTGGGAGGCGCTGAGGCAAATGTATGCAGAGTTATGATTCGTAAAAATCCCTGTGTGAGGGACAGGACCATATGAAATCGTCCCTCAGGCAGGGATTTTTTTGGGGGGGGAAATTCATGAGACAGGCTACTACCCATTCTCATCGGAAACTGGTTTTGCTCAGCGCATAGACCAAGCGTTGGACTAACCATAGAGGATTAACCATTGTGTTAGGCCAAGTTTCCTTGTAAACCTAATTTTGAATGTTGTAGCAAGGAGGTAAGTGTGGCCATGATAAAACATCAAGCATTATGTATCAATATTTCTTCAAACGCATTTTGGATTTTTGTATTGCACTCACCGTTATCGTATGCGTCTCTCCTTTATTGCTGATAGTCACAGTATGGTTGCACTTTGCCAACAAAGGTGCCGGCGCATTCTTTCTTCAAGAACGACCGGGTTGGAAAGCAAAGATATTTAAGGTTATCAAATTCAAGACAATGACAGATGAAAGAGGTGCTGATGGTGAGTTGCTGCCCGATGCGCAACGCCTCACCTCTGTAGGACGATTCGTGCGCTCTACCTCGATAGATGAACTGCCGCAGCTCATCAATGTGTTGAAAGGTGATATGGCGCTCATCGGCCCCCGTCCTCTCTTGCCTCAGTACCTTCCTCTTTATTCCGAAAATCAGGCTCGTCGCCATGAGGTTAGACCGGGAATTACGGGGTGGGCACAATGTCATGGACGAAATGCAATAAGTTGGACGAGGAAATTTGAATATGATGTTTGGTATGTTGATCATCTCTCAATCTATTTAGATTTAAAGATATTGTTTTTGACAATAAAAAAAGTTTTGTGTAGAGAAGATATTAATCAAGCAAATAATGCAACAATAGAAGATTTCAATGGAAAAAATTAATTATGAAACCCTTATAGGTATTGACAATCAATATGGCACTCCTTTTTACATCCTACATAAAAATCAATATTCAATAAATATAAACAGTTTTATAGATGCATTTAAGCAGAGGTATCAAAAAGTAATTTTAGCACATTCGTTCAAAACCAATTATGTACCAGCTTTATGTAAGCTTGCCATGCAAGAAGGATGTTTTGCAGAGGTGGTTTCTGAAATGGAATATGAAATGGCATGTAAACTTGGATTTAAGAATATTATTTTTAATGGTCCAATTAAACGAAAAGCAATATTTGAAGAAGCATTAAAGCGTGGAGCAATCATTAATTTAGATAGTGAATACGAAGTGGATATGATTTGTAACTATAAGCAAACGCATCCATGTGAGGAAGTAAAAGTGGGATTACGTATCAATATCAATCTAACGGATGAACATGGAAATAGTACAATTCAGTGTGGTATTCGTTTTGGGCGATTTGGATTTCCTAAAGACATCTTAGGTAAGAGTATTGAACGATTACGGACATTGGGAATTAAAATTGTTTCATTGCATGGACATACTTCTACTTCTGATCGCGCAGTATTGAATTATAGAATTATAACTCAGCACATGCTGGATGTTTGTGAGAAGTATCAGTTAAATAATCTTGTGTACTTTGATGTAGGCGGAGGCTATTTTGGAGCTGCTCCAAAAGGAATGAATATAAAAGGAAAACCAACATATGTTGATTACGCTAATTGTGTAATAGATGAATTAGAAAAAAGTGATTGGTTTTTAGCACTAAAACCTTGGATAGTTATTGAACCAGGAACCTCTGTTGTTTCAAATGTTTTTTCCTATTATACAAAGGTATATCAAAATAAAAAAGTTGGTAATGTTAATTTTATAATAGTAGATGGAACCGTGTTTGACATTAAACCAACCATGCATCAGAATAATTTACCACATACATTATACAAACGCAATGATATTTCAGAGACAAAAGTATACGATGTTGTGGGTTCTACATGTATGGAAAAAGATGTTTTATTAAAAGGGGTAGAGTTGTCATGTGTGACTGAAGGAGATTATTTACAATTTGATGGAGTAGGAGCATACACGGTAAGTCTAACTCCTACGTTTATAAATTATCTTGCTCCTATATTGATTGAAGATGAAGGAAGATATTCTCTTGTAAGAAGACGTCAAAACATAAATGATATATTAAATATATACAGCTTACAATACTAAATAAAAATGAACATACTTTTTACATGCGCAGGCAGACGTACTTATTTACTTAAGTATTTTAAGGAAAATATGAACGCAGGAGATAAAGTAGTAGCAGCGGACATGCAATTATCTGCTCCTGCATTGCAAGTTGCTGATATAAGATTACAAGTTCCTGCAGTTTATGCCCCCAATTATGTTAATATAGTGTTAGGCATATGCAAAGAGCATAAAATTAATGCGTTAATACCGCTAAACGATTTAGAACTTCCTATATTGGCAGCAAACAAATCAAAATTTGACGCAATAGGTGTAAGGTTAATCGTTAGTAGCTTGAATGTGATAAATATAGCTTTTGATAAATATAATACAGCTCAATGGATAGAAGCACAAGGATTAAAGTCGCCAAAGTCCTATGTTAGTTTAGACGAAACAAAAGAAGCATTAAGTTCAGGTGCTTTAACTTTTCCCTTGTTTATGAAGCCGCGCTGGGGATCTGGTTCTATTGGATTAGAAACAATAACTGATATGGAAGAGCTGGATATGTATTATCATCTCTTGATGAAAAAAATAAAACGGACAATACTTGCAACGGCTTCCGTTGGCGAGAATTATATTATTATTCAAGAAAAACTTACAGGAGCAGAATATGGATTAGATGTTATAAACGATCTTGAGGGTAATCATGTTTCTGTTAGTGTAAAGCAGAAATTAGCCATGCGGGCAGGGGAAACAGACAAAGCTATTACTTGTAATTTATCCGACGTTAGAGCCATTGGTACTAAAATAGGAAAAGCATTAAAGCATATAGGAAACCTTGATGTTGATATTATGCAAAATTCAAAAGGTGAATATTGTGTGCTTGAGCTTAATCCTCGTTTTGGTGGTGGCTTTCCTTTTAGTTATGAAGCTGGTGTTAATTTACCTAAGGCTATTATAGAGTGGGTAAAAGGAAATGCAATAGACAGCTCAATATTACAACCTGTATATGATCGAATGTTTGCTAAAAACGACTATTTAGTAGAAATACATGAGTAGAAATAAGGTTTACCAATGATTATTTGTACGGTGCTTGGCAAGAAAATGAGATACAATGGAGAGATGATTTAAAGTTTTATTGAATATCATAGTTGTATTTTTTTGTCTTGAAAAATGACAATAAAACAGGGTGTCGCCAAGAGGTGAACTAGGAAATTTTAATAGGCAAGGAGTAGGTATTACTGGATTTGTTTGGCACGAAAAATCATTTTATCAGGTAAAACTTGGGAAATAATGCTGCTGTTTTGCGTGTTTCTTGTTCTAATAAACATGGGATTAGGGTGTTAAAGCATGCAGATTGCATGATTAAAGTAATGGTTTAATGGTAGAAATGATGGAAAAATAGTGTCATTCATCGGTTCTTTCTTCACAATACTTTGTGTAACAGTGCGTTATAAAACAAGCTCATAGTTCGCGTATTTGCAAGCAAGGATTGGTTTGTTTGTAAAGACGTGAATTATAAAGCGGTTGTTGTAAAAGATTTTAACCAAAGTGTGTTACTGGCGAAAACAACCATGTGCTTTTATTTCGACAACGAATGAAAACGCAATGGAACAAATGAACTGAACAATACAATGAACGCCAGCGTACTGCGAATGACATGCATTCGGTTGGATCGGTTGTTGAACAATGTCGCCCTTCAATGATAGTGACGCGTGTGGTGGATTGTTGTTGAAAAATCAAATGATAATTTTCAGACCTATTCAATTTATTATTGTATTTTTGCAATGATAAGATAGAAAACGCTGCTAGATGAAACTATGGGATATTGTAATAATTAGACTTGTAACAGCTAATGACTTGTATGATAGCTGTTGTTGTGTCACATTATAAAAATTGAAAGAGATATATGAATAAGAGAATTTATTTATGTCTTGCCCACATGAGTGGCAATGAAATGAAATATATCCAAGAGGCTTTTGATACCAATTGGGTGGTGCCGTTGGGACCAAATGTGAATGCGTTTGAAGAGGAGTTGAAGCGATTCATAGCTTCCCCCGAACCCTCCAGTGGGAGAGAAGAGAGCGACCGAGACAAACAACGGAGGGAACATTATCCGCAAAGCATTGAGCCGCATGAAAACGACCCAGAAATGCTGTGGTTGAAGGGTGACGAACGATTGAAGGACAAGCAGGTGGTAGCCTTGGCATCGGGTACGTCGGCCATTCATCTTGCACTCGTTGCTTTAGGCGTTAAAGCCGGAGATGAGGTGATATGTCAGAGCTTTACTTTCTGTGCCAGTTCTCATCCTGTTACTTATCAGGGAGCGACACCCGTGTTTGTGGATTCGGAAAAAGATTCATGGAACATGGATCCACAACTTTTGGAAGAAGCGATTAAAGACAGGATAGAAAAAACAGGGCGAAAACCGAAAGCCATTATCGTGGTTTACCTATATGGCATGCCTGCCAAGATACAAGAGATTCAGGCTGTTGCTCAAAAATATGACATTCCTTTGATAGAGGATGCAGCAGAAGGATTGGGTTCGCGTTATAAGGGGCAGGTTGTTGGAACCTTTGGGCGGTTTGGCGCGTTGAGTTTCAATGGTAACAAGATGATCACAACTTCGGGAGGGGGTGCGTTGATATGTCCCAATGAGGAAACTAAAAACAGAGTGATGTTTTTTGCCACACAGGCTCGTGAAGCGTTTCCATACTACGAACATGAGGAAATTGGATACAACTATCGCTTAAGTAATATATGTGCGGGCATTGGCAGAGGTCAGTTAACTGTTTTAGACGAACACATCGCTCATCACCGCCGGTTGGCAAAACTTTATAAGGAGTTGTTTAGTAAAGTAGAAGGCATTACGTTCCATGCAAATCCATCTACCGATTTTGAATCAAATTATTGGCTCAACACCATTACTCTGGATTCCGAATTACAAGTGAAAGGGCAGGAACATGCGTATGAACAGGCTGTTAAAGGCGCTGTAGGCGGTGCTGCGGGTGTGGTACATGCTACTGGGAAGGTGCATACATCTTGTGAACCCAATGCGAATGTAGAAGCCATGCGCGTAGCGTTGGACAAAATGGGCATAGAAAGCCGACCGTTATGGAAGCCCATGCACTTGCAGCCTGTCTATAAAAACTGCCCCGTTTATATCAATGGTGTGAGTGAACAATTATTTAAGATAGGAATGTGCTTACCGTCAGGACCGTATGTATCTGAGAATGACGCACGTTACATTGTTCAATCTATTATAGACCAAATAAAATAGTGGTTTTTAATTTTTAGTGATTCACAAATCTTGAAGCGCTTTGTAGAGTCATTATCCAAAAACAACAACATCGTATGAATTGGTTTAATAAGCTGGTAAATTGGTACTTTAAAAGAGATTCTTTACCGTATTGGTGTGTAATTTTAATAGATTGTATCATTTGCTATCTATCAGGATTATTTGTATTTTGGCTATTCTTTAGAGGAGCAGCCACTTTAGGCAACATTGTACCTATTACGTACACTCTCCTATTGTACCTCTTTTTTAATATCATTTCATTCCGAATATTCCATACCTATGCGGGCATTATACGTTATTCGTCTTTTGTAGACCTGCAACGTGTGGCGCTTGCCATGGGTGTAGCTTTCTTTTTTGTTTTTCTTATTCATTATCCTATCTTATTTTGGGAGGATAATCGTTGGTTAGTTCCACTTCATGCAAGGCATATTATATCTATCTATTTGGTTTCTACGATTTTGATGTGGACATTTAGAATCGTAGTAAAAATGGTTTATGACACGATGTTTGAGAACGAGAAGGCACAGCGAACTTTAATCTATGGAGTGAAAGAAGGGGGAATAGGATTGGCAAAGCATATCAACAACCAAAAACCACAGCACTTCAGATTAATGGGATTTATTGCTAACGAGGGCGATCCTACTCCTGGCTATTTGATGGGGAAAAAAGTTTATCGTGTTGATCAAAAATTATCTGAAGATATCCGATTAAAGAAAATAAAAAATGTATTGGTTTCGCCTCTACGTAATAAAGAGTTTAGAGATGATGTCCAGTTACAAGATCTGTTGATTAATGCTGGTGTAACAATTTACATGACCAAAGGGTTACAAGAGTGGGATAATCAAAATGCCACGAATGTGGTGAATTCTCTAAAAGAAATCAGTGTCGAAGATCTGCTACCCAGAGACCAGATTCAGATAGATATGACGAGCATTGAACACCTGTTAAGAGGAAAGAAAATACTAATTACGGGGTCTGCAGGCAGTATTGGTTCGGAGATGGTTAAACAAATCGGTAAGTTTAACCCTGCACAGATGATATTGATAGATCAAGCAGAAACGCCACAGCATGATGTTCGTTTATTGATGGAAAAAGAATTTCCTAACGTTAGCACCGAGACGATAGTAGCATCTATAGAAAACTACGAACGAATGGAAAAACTTTTTGCTACTTATCAGCCCGACTATGTTTTCCATGCTGCTGCTTACAAGCATGTGCCAATGATGGAGGATAATCCAAGTGAGAGCATTCAGAATAATATTTGGGGTACAAAGATTATTGCTGATTTGAGCGTCAAATATGGTGTGAAGAAGTTTGTCATGATTTCTACCGATAAAGCTGTTAATCCTACCAATGTCATGGGATGCTCCAAACGTATCTGCGAGATCTATGTACAAAGTTTGGACAAGGCTGAAAAGGAGGGAAAGGTAAAGGGGAACACTCAATTTGTGACAACTCGTTTTGGTAATGTCCTGGGATCAAATGGTTCAGTCATTCCTTTGTTCCAAAAGCAAATCAAAGCTGGGGGACCAGTCACTGTTACAGATCCTAATATTATTAGATACTTTATGCTAATACCAGAGGCATGTAAGTTGGTGCTCGAGGCTGGTACTCAAGGAAATGGTGGCGAAATATTTGTGTTTGACATGGGTAGCCCAGTGAAGATAGCCGATCTTGCCAAGCGCATGATTAAATTATCAGGAGCCGAAAATATTGAAATTAAATACACGGGACTTCGAGCTGGTGAGAAGCTCTATGAAGAAGTATTGAACGATGAAGAAAGTACGTTACCATCGTTTAATCCTAAAATACGAATTGCGAAGGTTCGCGAATATGATTATGACCAGATTGAACAAAGTATTCAGCAGCTCTTGGAAATATCTAAAACGTACGATGATTTGGAGATAGTACGCAAAATGAAACAAATTGTACCTGAATTTAAGAGTAGAAATTCTGTTTATGAACAGCTTGATAGCAGATGATATAATGATTAGTAATAATATTTCAAATTATCTCAGATTTTTACGATATTCTTTAGAGAAAAACTCAGAGAAGCCGAACGATCTTCAGTCTATGGATTGGTATGGTTTATTTGAATTTTCTAAAAGGCAATGTATTATAGGCGTTATTTTTGATGGTGTATCACGTTTAGATGCAAAAACACCACATCCAGAAACAACTTTACTATACAAATGGCTTCAACAGGCAGAACAGTTAAAACGTACAAACTTAAAAATTAATGATGATGTTGTCAAACTATATAATAGAGTATTAAAAGCAGGATTTCTAGGTTGCATTCTTAAAGGGCAGGGAAATAACACAATGTATCCAAACCCTTGGGTTCGAACTCCAGGTGATATTGATATCTGGCTACAAGGGAATGAAGGTGATATCTTAAATTATGCACGAAAGTTTGATTCGACAGCTATTGCTAATTATCACCATGTGCAATTAAGAATGCCTGATATAAGTACTCCAGTCGAAATACATTTTACCCCTTCATTTTGCGGTAATTTATTCTATAATAAACGTATGCGTGAGTATTTTGATCAACATGCTGACGAACAATTTAAAAATAAAATTACTTTGCCAAACGAGATTGGCGAAATATCAATACCTACAGACTCATTTAACCGAATTTTTCAACTATCTCATACTATGCATCATTTCTTCTTTGAGGGTATAGGTTTAAGGCAAATAATAGACTATTATTATCTACTTAAGCGTGATATAGATGACGTGGATAAAGAGGAAGAGGTAAAAACACTGAAATATCTTGGGATGTATAAATTTGCGAGAGCCATGATGTATGTCCAACATACAATCTTCGGACTAGATCGCAGATATATGTCAGTTGAGCCAAGTGAACGTTTGGGAAAAATCCTTTTAAAAGAAATACTATTTGCTGGTAATTTTGGATTTTATGACCATCGTTATAAGTTTAAAGGAAAAAGCAGGTTGGGACAGTTTCTTTTAGAAGTTTACCGTAATCTCCACTTCGCTTTTTATTTTCCTGCAGAAGCTTTATTTGGAAGACCAGTGTTTAGATTTTGGCATCAATTCGAAAAAATGAGAATAGAAAATAACGCTAAATCTAGAAAATATTAAAAAAGAATTTATAACAGTTTTATACCCGATAAGTTTATAACTACATTTTTAACATAACAGTAAAGTATGAAAGCATTTGTATTTCCCGGTCAGGGATCCCAGTTTGTAGGAATGGGAAAAGAACTTTATGATAATAACGAGACGGCAAAGAAGTTGTTCGATAAAGCCAACGAGGTGTTGGACTATCGCATCACCGACATCATGTTCGATGGTACCGATGAGCAGCTCAAGGAAACCAAGGTAACGCAACCTGCTGTATTCTTGCACAGTGTCATTTCTGCATTGTGTCTTGGCGATGCGTTCAAGCCCGATATGGTGGCAGGACACTCTTTGGGTGAGTTCTCCGCATTGGTGGCAGCTGGTGCGTTGAGTTTTGAAGACGGTCTCAAATTGGTTTATGCTCGTGCCATGGCGATGCAGAAGGCTTGTGAGGTGGCACCGGGTACCATGGCAGCAATCATTGGTTTGCCAGATGAAAAGGTAGAAGAGATATGTCAAGAGGTGAGCAAAGAAGGCAAAGTAGTCATTCCAGCTAATTATAACTGTCCGGGGCAATTGGTGATTTCAGGAGATAAAGAAGGTATTGAGGAGGCTTGCGAAAAACTAAAGACTGCGGGAGCCAAGCGTGCGTTGCCTTTGAAGGTGGGGGGTGCATTCCACTCGCCATTGATGCAGCCTGCCAAGGACGAGTTGCAAAAGGCGATAGAGGCTACCACGGTGAATACGCCTCAATGTCCTGTGTACCAGAATGTAGATGGGAAACCTTATACCGATGCAGCCAAGATTAAGGCAAACCTCATCGCCCAATTGACCAGTAGCGTTCGTTGGACAACAACGGTGCAGAACATGATTGCCGATGGTGCTACCGACTTTACTGAATGTGGACCAGGCAAGGCTTTGCAGGGCATGATTGGACGCATCAGCAAGGAAGTGACAGTCCACGGCATATAAATTCCCGTTGGGAGTACATAGAAGTCAATAGGAGTAATGTGGGAGTTAACGGACAAATGCCATTTAATCGCAAGTATTAAATTAGGTGTTGTCTGTTAACTCCCATTTTATTTCTCATGATTTACATTTTAACTTCCATAGAAAGAACTGCTATCGTCCGTTAACTCCCTATTAACTCCTTATAAAAATGACCATCTATCAAATCTTTACTCGTCTTTTTGGCAATCAAAACATGACCTTCGCACCCCATGGAACGATGGAAGAGAATGGAGTGGGGAAGATGAACGACATCACCACTACCGTACTCAATCGTATTCACGACATGGGGTTCACGCATGTGTGGTTCACCGGCATTGTTCGCCATGCAACGACAACCGATTATTCTACCTACGGCATCCCTCGCCAACATCCAGCCATTGTGAAGGGAAAGGCTGGGTCGCCATACGCTATTACCGATTATTATGATGTCGACCCCGACCTTGCCGTGCAGGTGCCGAAGCGCATGGATGAGTTCGAGGCTTTGGTGAAGCGTACGCACAAGGCTGGCATGAAAGTGATTATCGATTTCGTCCCCAATCATGTGGCACGGCAATACCACTCCATTTGTAAACCTCAGGCAGTAAGAGACTTGGGGGAGAACGATGATGTAAACAAGCACTTTGACATTCACAACAATTTTTATTATTGCCCAGGCTATCCCTTTGAACCTGCCATTGATTTGTGCAAGGATGCCAGCGAACCTTATCGTGAATATCCTGCCAAATGTACAGGTAACGATTGCTTTTGTGCTACGCCCAACAGCAACGATTGGTACGAAACCGTCAAGCTGAACTATGGCATTGATTACACTGATGCTGGTGGACGCAGCGATCATTTCGACCCCATGCCCGACACATGGCAACAGATGACAGACATCCTCTTGTTTTGGGCTTCCAAGGGTGTGGACGGCTTCCGCTGTGACATGGCAGAGATGGTGCCAACGGCATTTTGGCAGTACGCTATTGGTAAGCTCAAGGCAACCTATCCTCACGTAATCATTATTGGCGAGGTGTACAATCCCACCCTTTATCGGGCGTATATCGCTTCGGGATTTGACTATCTGTATGATAAGGTGGGCATGTACGACTGTTTGCGCGACATCGTGTGTGGCAAACGTCCAGCTCATCACATTACGCGCCAATGGCAATCCGTGGATGATATCTTGCCAAAGATACTCTATTTCTTGGAAAACCATGATGAGCAACGGATTGCCAGCGACTTTTTTTGTGGCAGTGCCGAACGTGCTTTGCCAGCTTTCATGGTGTGCGCATGGCTGCACACCAATCCTGTCATGGTGTATGCTGGACAGGAGTTTGGCGAGCGAGGCATGGATGCAGAAGGATTCGGTGGACTTGATGGCAGAACGACCATATTCGACTACTGGGCGGTAAAGTCCGTCATCGAAGGATATTATCAAAGAAGAAATATGGATAACCACAGTAAAATGTTATCCGAAACTTATCGACAAATACTCAATTTGCGTAACCTGCCTGCCATTGCGCAAGGACAGTTCTTCGATTTGATGTATGCCAACAGTCAGCACTCGGCATTGTTCAATCCCGATGAGCAGTATGTCTTCTTGCGTAAATCGGCTGAGCAGCTTTTGTTGATTGTCGTGAACTTCTCGCCCAATCAGCAGAGGGTGCATGTCAACATACCACAACATGCTTTCGACTTCCTGCACATGCGGCAGGGTACATGCAGGGCAGCCGACCTGTTGACACACCAAGAACAGCGTGCAGAGTGGTCGGCTTCCGTGCCGTTTGTTGCACAAATACCGGGTTATGGTGGACGAATCTATGAAATTAAACAAGTATAATATAGGCTCTTGCCATCAATCATTCGAGTGTGTAGGTGTTCAAAATGAAAACTAAATATTTCATTTTGTGCACCTACTGTCGTTTTATGGCATTCCTACAATCTTCATCAATCTAACAAAATGCGTACACAACTATTTATCACAATGCTTCTTCAAAATTATCGGTCAAAACTACTTTTGGCATGTTTGCTTTTATTTTCATGCTTCGTTGTCCTTCACACAGACGCAAAACTAACAGTGCCACCAGTTCGTGTGGCATGCGTAGGTAATAGCATTACATACGGAACGGGCATCGCCAATCGCGATAAAGACTCTTATCCCGCACAGCTACAGGCGATGTTGGGCAATAAATATCTCGTTGGGAATTTTGGAAAACCCGGAGCTACCTTGCTTCGACATGGTCATCGCCCTTATTTCAAGCAACAAGAGTTTCGCGACGCCATGGCATTTCACGCCGATATTGCTGTCATTCATTTAGGCATCAATGACACCGACCCACGAAACTGGCCCAACTATCGTGACGAATTTGTGACCGATTACTTGGCTCTTATCGACTCTCTTCGTCAAGCCAACCCAAAGGTGCGCATCATTTTGGCAAGATTGTCACCTATAGCGCACAGGCATCCGCGTTTTATCTCAGGAACGCAACAATGGCACGAGCAGATACAGGCAAGCATTGAAACTGTGGCAGAGATCAGTGGAAGTGAACTTATTGATTTTCATGCGCCTTTATATCCTTATCCTTTTTTGTTGCCCGATGCCTTACATCCTAATGCAGAAGGTGCTGGTATCATGGCAAAAGTGGTTTATGGCAGCATTACGGGCAATTATGGAGGGTTGCACTTACCAGCCATCTATACCGACAATATGGTTTTGCAGCGAGATGTACCCATAACGATTCATGGCATAGCCAATGCAGGCGAGACGGTTAAGGTAAAGTTGGGAAGTCTGTACCAATCAACTCGTGCCAACCGGCAGGGCAACTGGCAGGTTACCTTTGCGCCTCAGAAAGCCGTGCGAAGCAAGACACTCACCGTAAGTGCGGGTAAGCAAAAGCGTATCTTCCAGCATGTGGCAATAGGTGAGGTGTGGCTTTGTTCGGGACAGTCGAACATGGCTTTCATGATGCACCAAGCCGCTACAGCCCAACGGGATATTCCCCTTTCTGGTGATGAGGATTTGCATCTCTACGACATGAAGCCCAACTGGGAGACGTATGATGTAGAATGGAACAAGTCGGTACTTGATTCGTTGAATCATTTGCAGTATTATCGCTCCTCGGCATGGACTGTTGCATCACCCGAAGCAGTGCGGGATTTTTCAGCTGTAGCTTATTATTTCGGTCGTATGTTGCGCGACAGTTTGCAAGTACCAGTGGGGATTATCTGCAATGCTGTGGGTGGTTCGCCAACCGAGTCTTGGATTGATCGGCATACATTGGAATCTCGTTTTCCTGCTATTCTCAACAATTGGTTGCACAACGATTTCATTCAGCCGTGGGTGCGACAGCGGGCTGCCAAGAATATCGCACAAGCAAAGGGAGCAGGCGTAAGGCATCCGTACGAACCCTGTTACTTGTTCGAGAGCGGTATCTTGCCCTTGCAGCGATATACTGTTAAGGGGGTGGCATGGTATCAAGGCGAGTCGAACGCCCATAACATTGAGGCACACGAAACGCTGTTCAAGCTGTTGGTCGATTCTTGGCGGCAGTATTGGAACAATGCCAGCATGCCGTTTTATTTTGTGCAGCTATCAAGTCTTGACCGACCTTCGTGGACTTGGTTCCGTGACAGTCAGCGAAGGTTGATGCAGCAAATTCCCAACACCGGTATGGCAGTATCTTCCGACCTTGGTGATTCGCTCAATGTGCATCCAATCCATAAACAAAAGATAGGCGAGCGACTGGCTCGGTGGGCATTGGCAGACACCTATCATCGCCCACTCATGCCGTGTGGCCCTCTGTTTAAGTGTGCTTGGCGTGAAGCGGGGAACCGGGTCGCTGTCTCGTTTAATGCTGCTGACAAACTGTCTACTTCTGACGGTAAGCCTGTTTATGGTTTTGAAATCGCCCAATACGACGGTTTGTTTTATCCTGCCCATGCAGAAATCAAGGGGCAGCTGGTGATTCTTCAATCCGACAAGGTCAGGGAACCTCGCTTTGTGCGCTATGGTTGGCAGCCGTACACTCGCGCCAATCTTGTCAATGGTGACGGCCTTCCTGCTTCTACTTTCCGAGGTGAGGTGACTACCCAACATTGCGTTTCTCACAAGAAATAACAACAATTCCAGCGGGCTAATTTATGAAAGTAAGCAGCCACAAACCTAAATCAACCATTTGTAAAAAAAGATAAAGTAAGGTTGACTATATAACAAGATTGTGTTGGAAATTCAAGAGCGGGATGTGTCATTCCCACCAGCCCATACTGCAGAGCATTTACTCAATCAATTGATGCATAGAATGTTTGGATGTGAGCGTTCAAACAATGCACACATTGAGCGAAAGAAAAGTAAGATGACGTTTGTTCTCGATCGTAAACCAGACAAACGTGACGAGAAAGAGATTGAAACTCGCATGAACGAGTTGATACAACAAGATATGCCCGTGACGTTTGAAGTGGTCGACAGGCAGCATCTTCCCGAAGGAATCAGCTTAGACCGCCTGCCTGCCGATGCTTCCGAAGCGATTCGCATTTGCCGCATTGGCGATTACGACGTTTGTCCATGTATCGGAAAACATGTGCGTTCAACCTCACAAATAGGAAGGTTCGAACTGTTGGGAACCAACTGGGACGAACATAAAAAAGCCTTTAGAGTGCGATTCAAAATCATTCCATAGGGCTACTTTCTCATAGCTCCCCACTTCTTTTAAAACTCATTTTCATTGTGATGGAACAAAATATGGCTTCTTTAGATCACGAACATGTTTCTCCCAAACATTTTAATCGTGCCCCTTTGCTGGCTCACCTGAGCATGTTCTCAGCCTGTGCCATTTGGGGACTCATGGCTCCTATTGGCAAAGATGCCATGCTGCATGGGGTGAATGGCGTGAGTATGGTTTCGTTTAGAGTGCTGGGCGGAGCCATCTTGTTTTGGGTGAGTTCGCTCTTTGTCAAGCACGAGCATGTACCCCTACGGGATGTGTTGTGGTTTATTGGTGCTGCAGTTTTCGGATTGGTCTGCAATCAATGTTGTTTTACCATCGGTTTAAGCTACACTTCTCCCATCAATGCCAGCATCGTCACAACCTCCATGCCCATATTTGCCATGGTGTTGGCGGCACTCATTTTGAAAGAACCCATCACGGGTAAAAAGGCAATGGGCGTGTTGATAGGATGTTGCGGTGCGCTGATTTTGATATTAACCAGCATGACCGCAGGCGATGCCAAGGTTGGCGACATTCGCGGCGACCTGATGGTCATGGGAGCGCAGCTGTCTTATGCGTTTTATTTATCCACATTCAACAAGTTGGTGAAGCGGTATTCGGTCTTTACCGTCAACAAATGGATGTTTCTATGGGCCACCTGTCTCATCTGGCCGTTTTCTTTCCGTGAAGTCATGGATATTCCTTGGGCGGCTGTTTCTACTAAAACCTGGTTGGAAACCGCCTATGTTGTTTTCTTTGGTACGTTTGTCGGATACATCCTCGTCATTTCAGCCCAACGTGTGTTGCGCCCCACGGTGGTCAGTTCCTATAACTATGTCCAGCCCATTGTGGCCGTTGTCGTGACGGTACTCACGGGAATGGGCATCTTCAAATGGACGCATGGCCTTGCTGTTCTCATGGTGTTTGTGGGCGTTTGGATGGTCACCAAGTCAAGGTCGCGTCACGACATGATGGACAATAAGGGCGAGTTGACCCGTGATTCGGCATAGCACTCTGTAAAAAATGCCAGTAAGGTCTGTGAAGAAAAGCAACTTTTTTCGATAAACAAATAGAACAAAAAAGCTGTTTTTTTTTGTAAAATTTGGATTTTTGTTATCTTTGTATATCAATTTAAAGCTAACAAATATGAAGCGAACACTTTTATGGGCCTTCTGCAGTCTCTTTGCAATCTTCGTGAATGCTCAGCAGTCTGTTGATACTGCTGTGAAACCAGACCGTACAGAGGCGCTACCGAACATGATTCGACTGAATTACGGGCTCGGCATCATGACATCCAAGTTCGAGGATGTGGGAGCAACTTACAATTCAAGCTCTGTCGCAACGCTGAGCCTTGACTATGAGCATTTGTGGGACAATGGGCTGGGCTTTGGCATTCATGCCAGTCAAAACCACTTTAGTAAGCCCAACTGCAATGTACTCTTTGTGGGAGGTAGCTTTGTCGCCACATGGACAACCGACAAAGGCTGGCGATGGGAAGGTGCGTTAGGCATGGGCTTTGCCCGCAATGACCTGAAACAGCCGGACCAGGAAAACGGGCTTGGACTTCTTACCATTCTTGGTTGCACCTATAAGCTGTCACGCCATTGGGGCATCGGAGCCGACCTTAGACAGCTTACTTCCATCTATCGCAAGCCCGCCGGATGGGAGGGTCGGTATGGTTTCAACCATTATCAGTTAGGCATCGGCCTGGCTTATTTGTTTTAACCGTGAGCACCGTTGACACATTCTAACGGAAACAGGGACAAACACTATCAATCTCAAATAGAAATGAAAAAGATTCAAACAAGCACTGCCGCCGTAGCTATGAGCCTGTTGCTGGCCACGGCCTCTTTCGTTCCAGGCTATGCTCAAAATGAGACGGAACAGGTTGAAAAAGAGCATACGCACAAGTGTGTGAGCATTAAATACTGCAACAGTAACGAGGAATTGGCCGCAGGCGAATGGAAAACTGCCGACAGTGTGACCATAATCACCAAGACGCGCAACCAACAGATGTGGTGGGGCGGAAACGATTTCAGGTTCGACTCGCACGACAAGCAGGTTAAGAAGCTGCTCAAGAAGGATGCCTTTGCCATCATGTATGGCGACACCCTCTTGCTGAACACCCGTCCGTACAAGGATCGTGGATGTGCTTTCGGCAATGGATATGCCCGAGCCTTCAAGATGAGCGACGGTCATCTGCTGCTCACCTACCTCAATGTGAAAGAAATGACCAGTCGCGCTACCATTGGTGGAATGTTCGGCCTTATTGGTGCGTTGGCCACGGCTGCCGCCTCCAAGAAAGTAGCCAGTCAGAATGTGTGCTACGTCATCACGCCTGGCAACAAGAAAGCCTTGATTGTTGACGAGAAGCTCATGGCGGTTTTGCTCAACGATTATCAGCCCCTGCTCGACGAATACCGTTCTGTAGAAAAGAAGAAGCGGCTCCATGCCGAAACCGTCATGCCGTTGTTGAAGAAGGCAGGTCTGTTGTAAGTGAAAAAAGGTCGTGAGCTTTTGGGGTAGACAAGTCAGCAGGTGTGCTGTTTCCCCGTTTCCTCATCATAGAGATTGTCGAATTGTTGTCTTAGTTTGTCTGGGTCCTCTATGATGCTGCGGATGGCTTTCAGGTGCTTTTCGTTAGGCGAGTTGGGTATCCATAGTTTGATGTATCCTGTGTTGGAATATTTCTCTTGCAGGTGAGCCAGAAAGCGACGCCACTGTTCCTCGCGATTCTTTCTAGGCTCGTTTTCCAAACCAAACTGTACCGCGCGGCGAAAAACATGCTCTGGGTCGAGGTCCCTGTCAGCCTCGGCCACAATTTTTCCATAAATGCTGCGTGGCGAATGGGATGCGCTGGCACGATGATCTTCAACGGCTTCGCGCATGATGCGTATTTGTTCAGTTGAGAACCATCGCTTCAATCGTGCGTCAGCGGCAAGAATTTTTCCTCCAGTGATGTGATGAATGGCTCTCGGTCCAGACATGCCGATGTCGTGATAGGCCGCTACGGTGTATGCCATGTTTACGTCTGCCCCCATCCTTTTGGCCAGCTCGAGGCTTCCTCTGATAACATGCTGCACATGCCCCAATCCATGCGAAAGGCCAAATTCGTTGTATTTCGGAAGGATGTTTTGCTCGATGAAAGCCATTAAATCAAGGTTTACATTGTTTTCTATCATGCCCATGGGAGTTTGTTGCAAATGTAAGAATAATTGTTTATTTTTGCAAACCAATCACAAGAAGATTCAACGAAAAACTATTTGTATGCATGCACCTCGTGTTCAACGCAACTCTCTTCAAGCTTGGCTCTTGGCCATGCGACCAAAAACTTTGTCGGGTTCGGCTGTTCCCGTGATGATTGCCACGGCGTTGGCGCTGGCGATGACCAATTGGAACGTTCGCATTGTGCCGGTAGTGCTGTGTTTCCTCTTTGCTTTCATCATGCAGATAGACGCCAATTTCATCAACGACTATCTTGATTTCAAGCGGGGAAATGACGATGAAACCCGACTGGGACCACGCCGCGCTTGTGCGCAAGGGTGGATTTCGCCGCAAGCCATGCGCATGGGTATTGTCTTAACGACCTTGCTGGCTTGCGTGGTTGGACTGCCTTTGGTTTGCTATGGCGGTATTGAAATGATTGGGGTGGGACTTCTCTGTGTGTTGTTTTGCTTCCTCTACACCACGCATCTGTCTTATCTCGGACTGGGTGATCTCCTGGTACTTCTCTTCTTTGGCCTTATTCCTGTTTGTGTAACCTACTATTTGGCGATGCCGTCAACGATGAATCACGTCACTTGGGAAGTGGTGTTAAGTTCGCTGGCCTGTGGAATTATCATTGACACCTTGTTGATTGTCAACAACTATCGTGATTTGGAAAACGATCGACGGGCGCACAAGATGACCTTGGTAGTAAGGATGGGTGAATCCTTATCACGCAATGTTTATCTCATGCTGGGATGGTTGGGATGCTTGTTGGGTATTGTGTTTTTGTTCAATGGGCATCCTTGGGCTTTTGTATTTCCAATAATTTATTTGGTTTTGCATACGCGTACTTACCGTCGCATGCGAATCAAACAAGGTAAGGCGCTGAATCAAATCCTTGGTGAGACAGGGCGGAACATCTTTATATATGGTGTGCTGGTTTCTCTCGGGCTACTTGTTTAATTGAAGAAGTTCCAGCTCAGACCAAAGCGGATGATGCTGCCGTTGAGCGGATAGTGAGGAACAAGGAAACTTGCCTTTGTGCCACTGCCTGCATTGGCATGACTGTACATCACGAAGAAGCGTGTTTGTTGCAAGTGGAAGTTCGCATACGCGTTCACGATAGGGTAGTTGCCTATCTCAACGCGGTCGGTATTTTCCTGCACAACAAACTGACCTAAGGCCGGACTATAGTCAGGTGCATAGTACTTGGTGAAGTAACGTACGTCCGCACCCACATCACATTTCAGTACCTTGGCTATCTTCAATCGGAAAAAAAGATTTGAGTAAATGTTGAGTTTTGGTAATGGCAACGCCGTTTGACTGGATGAATTTTGGAAGGTAATGACCGATTCCCAGTGCAAAGGTCCCCATGCTACATTCTGCGATAGTGAGGCTGTCAGCACGTTAATGGCTTCACTGCTTTGCCGAACGCCAACCTCTGTACCGATACGCTGATACTGATTGTTGATGGTATAGGCTTGCGCCAGGTAGGTATAATTGGTCAATTCGTCCACGGCAATGCGCAGTGAAGTCTTGGTTTTGGCATAACTCAACAAGCCTTGAATACGCGTGTGTGTGGTGTTGCTCAAGTCATCATTATCCCAGAGGAAATGACGTCCGTGATAATGACGGTAGTAAAAGGTGGGTTGATAGCGATGGAAGAAGCCACTTGCTGCCAACTGTACGGTGTCACCAAACAGCTTGAAATTGAGGTCGGCGGTGGCGTTGATGTCTATCTTGCCTGCATCTCGCCCTGCAACTCCCACTTCACCAGTCACTTCGTAGTGGAAAGTTTTGCCTTGTGTCTTGCTCAATTGCCCGCCGACGTATACGGAATTCTCGTTATAAGTGGCTGTTCCCACTGTGTCGGGGAGCGTGAAATGCCGCAGTTCGTGACTGACAAAAGCTTTTAAACCCGATTTGGCCCATTTGTTAAACCCTTCCAAAAGCGATAGTGCAAACGTGTTGTGCACACGGTAGTGCTTGGTGTTGTCATAAATAGAGTCACCTCGCAGCCATTCATCCATCTTGTATGTGTTGGCATAGTAGTTGTCTGGCGTCTGGTATGCTTGATAGATGCGGGTGTAATTGTCGAATTTCAACGTGTGTATGAAGCTGGTCACGGGCACATATTCGTTCTTTACCCAAGCCGTATCCGCTTTTTCTTTCTTTTGTTTGGCCAACAAACTGTCTGCTGCCTGTTGACCGTTTACGACAATACGTCCGCTGTCTTGCGCAGCCGGAGTTGTAGACTCAACGCCTGCAATGACCGCGTCATCAGGCCTGCCGGCCAGCTGTGGCGTTTCTTTCAGATCGTCATCGTTCAGTGTTCTGCCCTCTTTCTTGGCCTGTTTCCTGGCCTTTTGCTTGGCTTTCTTCGCGTCATTTTCTTTCTTGGCCTCCATGGCAAACTTCTTTGCCTTAATCTCTTCAGCCGTCATGGGTACTTTTCGATTGAAGCCAACGTTGTATCTATGACTGAAAAAGACGTGCTGATTATCGTTACGGTTCCAATTTTTCTTCAATACCGTTGGTATTTCAGATGTTTGGAAGTTGTCGTCAAAGCTTTCTGGATTGGTGATGAATTTGTCATCAGTAATACCTCCATTCTCTGTATTCTTCTGATGATTGGTCGATAAGAGCAGGTGTGCTTGATACCGTTCGCCGAGATAGGAACCGTACAGGGTGTAGTTGAAATGTGAAGACGCTTGGTTGGAATAATATCCACGTCCGTATAGATAATCAAATTTAAATCCAAGTCCTATCTTCTTGCCTGCATTGACGGCAAACTTAGCCGTGAAATGATCCTCCCCGTTGGTGCGGTTTCCAGCCGTATTGTATGTCAAGTTGGTGATGGGCGACAGCGTATTGGTGAAATGAAAATCGCCCGGAGCAACAATGAAGTAGTCATAAGGTTGCGTAAAGATAAACTGTTGGTCTGCACGTTGGCGATCAACGAACAGCCTGTTGATGCGTGGTGCCCCCAGATTGCCCGTAGAATTGTATTCACCGCGCATACCCGTTGTAAAGATGCTGTTGGGATACATGTGTGACAAGGTGTCGGGAATGGCAGGAATGATGTCACCAAAACGTTCGTTGACCGTCCAAACTTTTAGCCCTTTCGGTATCTCTTTGTTCTCATGGGTCGAGTCGTTGGCCATGCCATCTCGGCGCGTGATGTTACCACTAGGATCTATTTGATTATAGTCGTCTATCTGAGCGACCACAGTCAAGGACGATAGTAAAAGGAATATGGATAATAAAAATCGAGTCATTTGTGGAATATGCGAATGCTGCATTCGGCCATTTTGAAGAACATGGCGGTTAGGATGATGATGATTCCAAGCGTTTCTTTTTGTGTAAAGAAATAGAAGATGACGCCTACCACGGCACCAATCATGAAGATGATGTTGAGTATGTTTCGAATCCAAAAGATTCTATCGCGTGGCGTTTCGCCAGTTCCTCTTTGTCGTCTTGGGTATTTTGCACTCATATAGATGTCGTGTTATCGCTTGAAAAAATAGTTTTTATCGGTGTTTCTGCCCGCCTGATGATGTTCAGCCAGGCAAGGTTTGTCAGCGAAGTCGATAGGATATCTGACTAAATATCTCATCTTTGCGGTCGATGGTATTGCGGCGAAACTTTGATGACAGGGGACGCAGGCTGTTCTTTTTCTTGTTGATGGCCACCTCGTCAGTAATCCATTCGTCTGCACTGATCGACATGTGTGTGGGCCGTCCCTTCTCATAGTCGTAGTGTATGCGACTCATCGTGAGTTCCAAGTGGTTGTCTGTGCACTTGGCAATCAGCGTGTAGTCGAATTCTGTCCGGTCTAATGACAGGAATGACTTACTGAATTCCAACCACTCTGTGTATCGGGCGGCAATGATATTCTGTTCTTCATTGACCAAAGCGATGTGGCTATTGAGTTGATTTTCGCCTTTTGTCAATTCATCAAGATATTGATAGGTGATGTCGTAAATCTGCTTAGCCGTTTTCCCGGGGGCTTTTAAATCGAGGGTGAATACCACTTTGCCATCGGCATCTTGCGGTACACCTCCCTCCAAATACTTGGAATCGTATTTGTCTGTCTTCGGCATAGTGACCTTTGAACTGACCGATTTCTGCTGCGAGCCACTTCTTTGATTGCTCTCGTTCGTGCTATTGTCTGGGATGGACCAGCCTGACGACGAACCTGCAACAGCTTTCTGCGCATCTTCAACAGTCTGTCTTGCCTTCTTCTTAATCATCTCTGCTTCCATCTTGTACCGAGCTGCCTCCTTGTTGGCACGCTCTATTTCAGCTTCAATTCGTGCTTTCTCGGCCTGTTTAGCTTTGTCTTTGGCAGCTTTCTTGGCCTCCGCAGCAGCTCGTTTTGCTGCTTTCTTAGCCTCTTTGACAGCTTTCTTGGCAGCCTGCGCTTCTTGTTTGGCCTTTTCCAATTGTTGCTCGGGCGTCAAAACAGTCTGGGCTTGGATTATCAAAGGCATGGCTAAGAGGATGGCGATGACAAACTTTCTCATAATTCAATCGGTTGATTCAGTCTACAAATGTATATATTTTCTGCGTAAATGACGCACAATTTGAGAAGATTAACGAAAAAGGAAGAATCTTGGTGCCAACATATAACTATTAAAACTTATCTTTTCAATCTATAAGCGAAAGTAATGTGATGCCGGTAGGTGCGTATGATTTTTCTTGACAAATTACCTCTTTATATTTTGCGTATTTACAATCAGCCACTCTTCTGGTTTTAAAAACGCCAAAAATCAGTTGTTTTTATATATTGTTGATTGCTAATAATTTATGAGAATCTTGTGTCGGACAGGCTGGAAGATCATGTCTTTCTAGGGAAAATAGCATAGCTTTAAGAGGGCAATTTGCATGCTTTTGCCCCACAATACCATGCAGATTGGGCACCAAAAGGATGCTATTAATTGGGAAAAAACCATGCTTTTAGGGTGAAAACCGATTTTGCTTGCCAAAAAAACTCAAGTTTTCATCCTGTTTGCCTATCGTTTTTTTCTAAATTGGAAGTTTGTTAGTGCCGTTTTTAGGACATTTTTTGGTAAAAAAAGCAGACGATATACTTATTATAATGTGTAACGTTTCAGCATCTGTCCTGTAAATCTTAAACATTGAAGGGTGAAGTTATTTTTGTTCCAACATCGCCTGCAACCTCACGATTTCATCTCTGTACTGGGCGGCTTGCAGGAAATCTAAGTCTTTGGCTGCTTGTTTCATCAAGGCAGTGGTGTTGGCAATGCTCTTCTCAAGTTGTTCGCGTGTCATTCGCAATACAATCGGGTCGGCTGCAAAGGCGCCACTCTCTGCCTCCATATACGCCTGTTGGGCGGCAAGGGTGGGGTAGCGTCGGTCCTTCTCATCCTCTTTCGAGGTGGGCAATGCGTTCTTGATTTCTTTGATAATCTGCTGTGGCGTGATGTGGTGCTCCTCATTGTATTTCAGCTGAATGGAGCGGCGGCGAGTGGTTTCGTCGATGGTGCGCTGCATGCTTTCGGTGATGGTGTCGGCATACATGATTACCTTTCCGTTGACATTGCGTGCGGCGCGTCCTGCCGTCTGTGTCAAACTGCGGTGGCTGCGCAAAAAACCTTCCTTGTCAGCGTCAAGTATGGCCACGAGCGATACCTCTGGTAAGTCCAGGCCCTCGCGCAGCAAGTTGACCCCAACCAAAACGTCAAAAACGCCAGCACGCAGGTCGGTCATGATTTTGACGCGGTCGAGTGTGGCCACGTCGCTGTGAATGTAGTTGGCGCGCACGTCATGGTTCAGCAGGTATTCGGTCAGCTCCTCGGCCATACGTTTGGTCAGCGTGGTGACCAGGACCCGTTCTTCGCGTTCGGTGCGTTGCAGGATTTCGTCCAAAAGGTCGTCAATTTGGTTTTCGCTGGGGCGCACATCAATCTCAGGATCGAGCAATCCCGTGGGGCGGATGATTTGTTCTACCACGACCCCTTCGGCCTCTTGCAACTCATAGTCGGCTGGGGTGGCCGATACATAGATGGTTTGATGGAGCATGTCGTGGAACTCTTCAAAGCGCAGTGGGCGATTGTCAAACGCCGCCGGCAGGCGGAATCCGTACTCTACGAGATTCTGCTTGCGGGCCCTGTCGCCACCGTACATGGCACTGATTTGCGGCACGCTGACGTGACTCTCGTCGACAACGAGTAGAAAATCTTTTGGAAAGAAGTCTAAAAGACAATAAGGCCGCTGTCCGGCTTCACGTCCGTCAAAGTAGCGCGAATAGTTCTCAATGCCGCTGCAATGGCCCAGTTCCTTGATCATCTCCATGTCATATTCCACACGTTCCTTGATGCGCTGCGCTTTGATGGTGTCACCCAGGTCGTTGAAGTAGTCAACTTGCTTCACCAAGTCGTCCTGAATGGCGCGGATGGCATGCTCGGTCTGTTCTTTTGTCGTAACAAAGAGATTAGCGGGGTAAATGTGATATTCCTCAAATTCTTCCAATCGGTGGAAGGTCATGCTGTCCACTTCCTCGATGCTGTCAATCTCTTCGTCCCACCAGGTGATGCGAAGAATGTTGTTAGAGTAGGCCATCGCAATGTCTACCGTGTCGCCCTTGACGCGAAAATTGCCACGTTGCAGGTCGATGTCATTGCGGACATACAGCGCTTCCACCAACTTGCGTAAAAAATCATTACGATCTAATCGCTCGCCTTTCTTCACCGTAATGATGCTGTTGGTCATGGCCGAGGGGCCTCCCATGCCGTAAATACACGAAACGGATGACACGACAATAACGTCTTTTCTTCCTGATAACAAAGCACTTACTGCACTCAATCGCAGGCGGTCTATCTCGTCGTTGATGGCCAAGTCTTTCTCAATGTACAGATCGGTTGTAGGAAGATAAGCCTCGGGTTGATAATAGTCATAATAAGATACATAATACTCTACTGCGTTCTCGGGGAAAAAGCCCTTCATCTCTTCGTAGAGTTGGGCTGCCAGCGTCTTGTTGTGACTTAGAATCAGCGTTGGCTTTTGTACGTTGTTGATGACGTTGGCCACCGTGAAGGTCTTGCCCGATCCGGTTACACCGAGCAACACCTGAGCCGAATCACCCCGATGAATGCCATCGGTGAGTTGCTGAATGGCTTCAGGTTGGTCGCCCGTGGGTTTGTATTTTGACGTGAGTTTGAAATTCATCCTGAATGTGTTGAAGGATTGCCTCTAAGCATGCAAATGGTTGCGCAGACATGCAAAAGTACAAAAATATCCGTTATAAAGGTTAATTATTTGCGAAAAAGCATTCTCTTTACTTTGTAAATCGATGGATTATATGTACTTTTGCACACCAAAGATCATGTCAATGAAGAAACTGTTTTTCATTTCCACTATATGCGTCGCATTGTTGTTCAGCAGTTGTGCCAATGAGTTCAATGCGGTTTACAAGTCGACCGACAACAACTACCGCTATGAATATGCGAAGGAGTGCTTTTTTAAAGGTAAGTATACTCGAGCCATTACCTTGCTGAACGATTTGATTGTTGTTCAGAAAGGAACCGAGAATGCGCAGGAAAGCCTTTACATGTTGGCCATGGCGCAGTACAAAAGTGGTGACTATGAGAGTGCTGCCCAAGCGTTCAAACGGTATGTTCAAAGTTATCCGAAGGGGAAATACACTGAGTTGGCGAGCTACTATGTGGGCGAAAGTCTATTCATGTGTACACCAGAGCCACGTTTGGATCAGTCGCAAACAGTTTCGGCCATCGCCTCTTTCCAGGAGTTTTTGGATCTTTTTCCAGACGCCAAACTGAAAAACAGTGCACAGAACAGGCTCTTTGAGTTGCAAGACAAGTTGGTGAAGAAAGAGTTGTATTCGGCACAGTTGTATTATGACCTTGGCCCTTATTTCGGCAATTGCACCAGCGGCGGCAACAATTACGAAGCATGCATCATTACGGCAGAAAACGCATTGAAGGATTATCCCTATTCATCCCTGCGTGAGAAATTTGCCGTGTTGGTGATGAAGAGCAAGTTTGAGTTGGCTGAACAGAGTGTCGAGGAGAAGCGGTTGGAACGCTACCAGGATGCAGAAGATGAGTGTTACGGATTTATCAACGAGTATCCTGATTCGAAGCAACGCCCCCTGGCTGAGAAGTTTATCAAGAAATGCAAGGAGGTTACGAAGACTGGAGAGTCTAACTCGTAGGAAACATAAGGGGATATTGCCTTTTATGCTGGCAATACAACGAGAGTAAAATCATCAACTATATATTTTGAATAAGTCATTGTCCAGTGAGATGACAATGCCCAACAGATAAGGATTTATAAAAAATGGATTACAAAAAGTCAAATGCACCCGTCAACACGACAACACGCAACATCATGGATTTGTGTGAAGAGACGGGAAACATCTATGAAAGTGTGGCAATCATTGCGAAGCGTTCTAATCAGATTGCAGCAGAGATTAAACAGGATTTGAATAAAAAATTGACAGAGTTCGCTTCTTACAACGACTCTTTGGAAGAGGTGTTTGAGAATCGTGAACAAATAGAAATTTCGCGTTATTACGAGAAGTTGCCCAAATCTACTTTGCTGGCAACACAGGAATTTATAGAAGGTAATGTTTATTACCGTGATCCTTCTTTAGAAAATAACGACGAACAGGCATGATTCAACGAAAGCAAACGCTGTACCTGCTCTTGTCTTTGATAGTGACGGTGGTATGCCTGTGCATGCCTGTCGCCATGCTCGAACCACAAGGGATGGGGCTGTCAACCTTGATTTACAACCTTGGAACAGTAGTACCCGATCATGGAATCAATTTCAGCAACTGGCCTCTTTTCGCCCTGTTGGTGGTGACTATCCCTTTAGAAGCCTGCGCTGTTTTCTTATACCGCAAACGACCTTTGCAGGCTAAACTTTGCGCATGGAGCATTGTTTTCTGTCTGGCATGGTATGTTTATTATGCATTCGCCCTGCTGAATGGTTTTGGTCATGAGTATACCTTCCACCTTCAGTTTGCAGCATGTTTGCCTTTGGTTGCCATCATCGCATTAGTTTTGGCGCGCCGGGGTATCATCCATGATGAAAAACTGGTGAGGTCTGCTGACCGAATCAGGTAATATATTAGTTTAAATGTTGCTTTGGCAACAGGCCAAATAGCAAATAATCAAAGAGAATCGGCTGTATGGATTTAGAATCATACAGCCGATTTCTAGTTATTGAGCTTTGGAAGTGCAAGAATAGAAGGGAGATGCTTGGGGTGAATCTAAATTACGCACGTCGGCTTGAGATATGCTTGTTAGCAGGATTTCCAGTTGCACGTCAGATTGGCGGATATGAATCATCTGGTATGTCGTGTACGATAATTAACGCTCTTTGTGATTTTACAACACGGTAGGGACTGTATGTTCATCAACTTTTTACTATTTTTGCTGATGAAGATTTCTATATGTTCTTTTCAAAGTCAATATCAATATCTAAACTAAACATGCGAAAATATTTTTTCATGTTCCTCCTGTTCTTTAGTTCTCTTCATCTTAATGCGTTAGTGCTAAAGGACGGTGGTGAGTTGAAGGCTCAACGAAATGTCGTTGCCGACAGCTATAACTTTTGGGTATACACCCCTGAGAATTATTCTAAAGAGAGCGCACCCGTGCCGTTGGTTATATTTCTTCATGGTGCTAGTCTATGTGGTAACAACATGAACCGCGTGCGTCGGTATGGTGTGCTCGACGCCATTCAACGTGGTACGTCAGTGCCAGCGATGGTTGTGGCCCCACAAAATTCAGGTGGAGCGTGGAATCCAAAGCAACTAAATAAACTGTTAGAGTGGATGATAGAAAATTATCCCATCGATTCCAACCGTGTTTATGTGCTTGGAATGAGTCTTGGCGGCTATGGAACGATGGATTTTGTGGGTACGTATCCCGATAAAATCGCGGCTGCTCTGGCACTTTGTGGAGGGACTACCTTAGCTAATTTGTCTGGATTGGGCGAACTCCCGCTGTGGATTGTGCATGGCACTGCCGACCGAGATGTGAGAATCAGTGAATCTAAACGAGTGGTTAACAGTCTACATAAGTTAGGGAAGGACAAGTTGCTGAGTTTCGATTGGGTGAAAGGATGGAACCATGGTCGTCCTGTTCGACTATTCTATAAGCAGCAAACTTACGACTGGTTGTTATCTCATTCACTTGATGATCAGCCAAGAAAGTTGAACAAAACGTTTCCGATAACACGGAATATGCGGTGAATACAAGGTAGCTAACAAATCCTTTTCCATCAACGATGATAAACAATGAGAGGAGAATGTCAGCTTGATACATTCTCCTCTCATCTTCATCATCCTCTGTTCATCTTCACAATTGATGGTTTGAGGGATGGAATCTCTTGGGTGTCACCCATTCGTTTATTTCTTTCCGAGCGACTTGAGCCATTTTAGTGGTTTCTTGATGATGGCTGAAATGCCACTCTCTGGTTTGGCCTCGGTCTTTGCAGGTTCAAACTTTCTTCTGCCATTGTGTGGGTCTTCGCGTTGCGTTTTACGGTTGTTGTTGGGTTTTCTGCGACGCTTGTTCTTCGTATTGGCTTGCGGTTGCACCTGTTTGTCTCCAGTTTTGTTGTCAATCGCTTGTCGTTCGTCATTGCGTTGCTTGTTACGTTGCGTTCCAGCTCCGTCAGAGTTGTTTTGTTGTTTACGCCTATTGTTGTTGCGTTTATTACTCTTTTGGCGATTCTTTGCAGGCTGCTTATCTGCTGTCTTACTGCGTTCTTGCGCTTGCTTTTCGTTTGTTTGCTCACTTTTGGCATCTACCTCCTTGGGGCGTTGCTCGTTTTTATTCCGACGCGGCTTGCGCTTGTGTGCCGTTTGGTCACGGTTTTTCCTGCGAACTGATTTGGCAGAAGAGCGTTTGCGCTGTGGCTTTCCATCGGCTGTATAGTCAGGTGCCTCGCCCAGTTCTTCAGGCAGTTCAACCTTTTCCACCTCTTTTTCCAGGAACTTTTCTATTTGTTGGAAGTAATAGATGTCGTCTTTGCTAACCAGCGTGATGGCCGCTCCGTCACGGGCTGCACGGGCTGTACGGCCAATGCGGTGTACATAGTCCTCAGCGTCGTGAGGTACGTCGTAATTGATGACCATGGCAATGTCGTCGATGTCAATGCCTCTTGACAAAATATCCGTGGCTACAAGCACGTCAATCTGTCCACTCTTGAATTGGAACATCACTTCGTCGCGCTGAGCCTGGTCCAGGTCGGAGTGCATCTCACTACAGTTGATTTTCATGCGTTGCAGTGCCTGGCTCACTTGTTTCACCTTTTGTTTGGCTCCACAGAAGATGATAACGCGCTTCAAGTCACCTTGTTTGAAGATATTCTTGATGATGCCCAGCTTCTGGGTCTCATGACATACATAGGCAGTCTGTTTAATTTTCTCGGCTGGTTTACTCACAGCCAATTTCACCTCAACGGGATTTTTAAGCAATGTTCTTGCCAGTTCGTTAATCTTGTCAGGCATAGTTGCCGAGAACATAATGGTCTGGCATGTTTTCGGCAAGCCCTTGGCAATGGTCATGATGTCTTCCGAAAAGCCCATGTCCAGCATGCGGTCGGCCTCATCCAACACGAAGAAGCTCACCTTGCTCAGGTCTACGTTGCCCAAACTCATGTGACTGATGAAGCGCCCCGGCGTTGCAATCACCACGTCGGCACCCATGCGGAGGCTTTTTAGCTCCTGGTCGTACCGGTTTCCATCGTTCCCGCCATACACAGCCACGCTGCTTACGCCTTGCAGATAATAGCCAAAACCCTGCATAGCTTGGTCTATTTGCTGGGCTAGTTCGCGTGTTGGTGACATGATAAGGCAGTTGATGGCATCTTCTGGGTAGTTGCCACTGTCTATCTTGCTCATGATGGGCAGCAGGTAAGCTGCCGTCTTTCCGGTTCCGGTCTGTGCCACACCCAGCACGTCACGTCCTTTAAGTATTTCGGGTATACACTTTTCTTGTACGGGTGTGCAAGTGTCAAAGCGCATGTCGTATAATGCGTCTAATACATTATTGTTTAATTCTAATTCTTCAAACTTCATTTTTTTCTGATTTTCAATTTGTCCTTTGCCATTCACATCATTCAGGGTGAATGCAAGACGGTTCATTTCTTTGTGTAGATTCGCCGTGCCAAGGGAGCGTGTCCTGTTACCGTTCACTCACTTTTACCCTCATCAATTCGGTGCATTGCGGTAACAGAAGTAGGCCACCAAGGCAAAGATGATGTTCGGTATCCACGCAGCCAGTATGGGAGGTGCATTGGCATTGATGGCGAAGGTGGCCGAAACGGTTTGCAGCATGATGTACAAAGAGCTCAGTGCCAGTCCCAGACCGAGGTACAGTCCCATGCCTCCTTTTCGCTTCCTGGCCGACAGTGAAAAACCGATGATGGTGAGGATGAACGACGCGAACGATGAGGCGATGCGCTTGTGGTACTCCACTTGGTACTGCACCACGTTGCTCGATCCTCTGTCAACCTGTTTGGTGATGTAATCTTTCAGTTCCGGACTGGTAAACGTTTCTTGCTGTCCCTTGGAGTACACCAGATCGGTTGGCTCCATCTGGATGAGGGTGTCAAGGTCGGCTCCACTGGTAATGTGCTCACGAAGTCCTTTGAGTTGCCTGATTTTCCATCCAGTAACGTTCCAGTGATACTTCGAGTCGGCAATGGTGTCGTACTGAATTTCCATCGCCGTCATGTGGCTCACCAGCTTCTTGTTCTCAAATTTGTCCAACGAGAAGCCATATCCGCGCTTGGTTTTGTTGTCGTAGTGCTGAATGTAGGCAATCACTCCTTTGCCCACTTGCAGCTGAACATTGTCGGCTGCCGTACGTTTCTTGCTGTTTCGGTACATGCTCTCAAAGTTCTGCCGTATCACGGTGCCGTGCGGAATGACGTAAGCACTGAGGTAATAAGACAGTGATGCGATGAGCACGCACGAGAGCATGTAGGGCCGCATCAGTCGCTTGAACGAGATGCCCGATGCCAACATGGCGATAATCTCCGAGTTGCCGGCCAGCTTGGAGGTGAAGAAAATCACCGCAATGAACACGAACAGCGGACTGAACAGGTTGGAGTAATACGGGATGAAGTTGGCATAAAAGTCAAAGATGATGGCTCTTGCCGGCGCATGGTATTCGGTAAACTTTGACAAGTTCTCGTTGAAGTCGAACACGATGGCGATGGCAATGATCAGTGCGATAGAGTAGATGTACGTTCCAATGAATTTCCTGATGATGTACCAGTCTATCCTTCGGATGTACTTGTTTGGGTTCAGAATACGCAAAAAACTCAGTTTTCTGCCCAGCCATGCCATCCATGGGGTGAGCCATGCAAAGTGCCGTCTCATCCATCTGCCTGCCTTGAGCAATCGCCGGTGTCGTCTGCGGGTCTTGAAACTCTTCATCTCGTCTTAAATTCTTCGTCCTAACTGCTCGATGATGCCCCGCTTCCATGTGCTGAAATCGCCTTGCTGGATGTGTTGCCGCGCATCGGTCACCAACCTAAGATAGAAGGCCAGATTATGAATGGACGCTATCTGCAGTGCCAAATACTCCTTTGCTTTGAACAAATGGTGCAGGTAGGCCTTGGTACAAAGCTGGTCGGTGTCGCATCCGTTGGGGTCAATGGGGGTGAAATCGTTTTCCCATTTCTTGTTGCGCATGTTCATGGTGCCCTCGTAGGTGAAGAGCATGGCGTTGCGTCCGTTGCGTGTTGGCATCACGCAGTCGAACATGTCAACGCCCCGCTCGATGCCTTCAAGAATATTCTGTGGCGTGCCCACGCCCATGAGGTAGCGTGGCTTATCTTTGGGCAGAATGGCGTTCACCACCTCAATCATCTCGTACATCACCTCTGTGGGTTCGCCTACGGCCAGGCCACCGATGGCGTTGCCGTCTGCTCCTTTGTCTGCAATGTATTTTGCCGATTCCTCCCGAAGATCCTTGTACGCCGCTCCCTGTACGATGGGAAACAGACATTGGTCGTAACCATACAGCGGCTGGGTTTCGTTGAATCGCTTGATGCAGCGGTCCAGCCAGCGGTGTGTCATGGCCAAACTTGTCTTGGCGTATTGGTAGTCACAGTCACCAGGTGGGCATTCATCAAACGCCATCATGATGTCGGCGCCGATGATGCGCTCGGTGTCCATCACGCTTTCGGGCGAGAAGAAATGCTTGGAGCCATCAATGTGCGACCGAAATTCGCAACCCTCCTCACGCAGTTTGCGGATACCGGTGAGCGAGAACACTTGAAACCCTCCCGAGTCGGTCAGGATGGGGCGATCCCAGCCATTGAACTTGTGCAATCCTCCTGCGGCCTTCAGTATGTCCAGTCCCGGTCGAAGATACAGGTGATACGTGTTGCCCAGAATGATTTGCGCGTTGATTTGTTCTTTCAGTTCCCTGAAGTGTACCGCTTTTACCGTTCCTGCCGTTCCCACAGGCATGAAGATAGGTGTTTTTATCTGCCCGTGCGCCGTGGTAATCAGGCCTGCCCGTGCATCCGATGATGGGTCTGTATGTTGCAGTTCAAATGTCATGTTGCCCTCTCTTTACAGCAGAACGGTGTGCGGATCGCTGGCGGTCTTGTCGGGAACTTCCTGGATAGTCAGGTCCACGGGATGCTCCACGCGCTCGTTGGTCAAGGCAAAGTCCCATACCTGCTGCACGTTTTCCACATAGTGAAATTCTACACCTTTGAGGTATTTCTCCGGAATCTCGTCAATATCCTTCTTATTCTCCTTGCACATCACGATGTCGGTGATGCCTGCGCGCTTGGCCGCCAGTATCTTCTCCTTGATGCCACCCACAGGCAGAACCTTTCCACGGAGGGTGATTTCGCCCGTCATGGCCGTGTTCTTGCGCACCTTGCGCTGTGTGAGCGCCGAGGCAATGGATGTAGCGATGGTGATTCCTGCCGACGGACCGTCCTTCGGCGTGGCTCCTTCCGGTACGTGGATGTGTATGTTCCACTGTTCAAACAGTCGGTAGTCGATGCCCAGAGCGTCTACATGTGCCTTGACATATTCAAGCGCAATCACGGCCGACTCTTTCATTACGTCACCCAAGTTGCCCGTCAAAGTGAGCTTGCCGGGCTTTCCTTTGCTCAGCGAGGTTTCGATGAAGAGAATCTCGCCACCCACACTAGTCCATGCCAAGCCTGTCACCACGCCGGCATAGTCGTTGCCCTGATAAATGTCGCGATAGAAAGGCGGCTTGCCAAGCAGCGACTCTAACTTCTCGGGCGTGATGTCCGTGTAGGTCAACTCACCGTCCATGGCCTTGTTGAACGCCATCTTCCGCAGAGCCTTGTTCACTTGTTTCTCCAACTGTCGAACGCCACTTTCGCGGGTGTATTGCTCGATAATCTTCTCCAGTGATGCCTTGTTGAACTTGATTTTGGGCTCGTTGGTGTCCAGTCCGGTGTTCTCGAGTTCCCTTGGCACCAGATGTCGCTTGGCGATTTCAATCTTTTCTTCCGTGATGTAGCCGCTCACCTCGATAATCTCCATGCGGTCCAGCAAAGGACGGGGAATGGTGTTGAGGTCGTTGGCCGTGGCGATGAACATCACGTGCGACAGGTCATAGTCAACGTCCAAGTAGTTGTCGTGGAAGGCATTGTTCTGTTCGGGATCCAAAACCTCGAGCAGTGCCGAGGATGGGTCGCCGTTGATGGTGTTCTGCGTCACCTTGTCAATCTCATCAAGGATGAACACAGGGTTGGAAGAACCCGCCTTCTGCAGGCTCTTGATGATGCGGCCGGGCATGGCACCGATATACGTTCGGCGGTGTCCGCGTATCTCCGACTCGTCGTGAACGCCTCCTAACGAGATACGCACATACTTGCGTTTCATGGCCGAGGCGATGCTTTTTCCCAGACTGGTCTTGCCCACGCCCGGCGGTCCGTACAGACACAGGATGGGCGACTTGAGGTTACCGCGCAATTGCAGCACGGCCATGTATTCTAAAATACGTTCCTTCACCTTTTCCATGCCATAGTGGTCACGGTCCAAAGTGCGCTGCGCACGCTGCAGATTGAGATTATCAGCCGTGTATTCTCCCCAGGGTAGGTTGACCATGGTTTGCAGGTAATTCAGCTGTACGCTGTACTCCGGACTTTGTGGATTGTACATCTCCAGCTTCTCCAGCTCTTTGTAAAAGGTGTCCCGCACCTCGGTCGTCCATTTCTTTTTCTTGGCTTTCGCTTCCAAATCACGGCGTTCGGGCGAACCCTCGCCGTTGCCCAGTTCCTCTTTGATATTCTTGATTTGCTGTTGCAGGAAGTATTCGCGCTGCTGTTCATCCAAGTCCTCGCGCGTTTTCGTGCGAATTTGTTTTTTAAGTTCCAGCAGCTGCATTTCCTTGTTCAGCACTTTCAGCGAAATCATGATGCGCTCGTTCATCGAGTTGGCCTCCAACATACTCATCTTGTCCTCGTTGGTGAAGGGCAGGTTGGTGCACATGTAGTTGATGCTCAGAATGTTGTTCTGGATGTTGTTCAAGGCAAACTGTGCCTCGTCGGCGATATCATCGTTCTCTTTGATGTACTCGATGGTTTGCTTGCGAAAGTCCTCTGCGGCCGTCTGGTATTCCTCATCGTTCGGCTCGGGCAATACCTCAGGGGCAGTGGTTGTTAATCCCTGCAAGAAAGGTTTGGTCTTAGTGACCTTTTCCAGCTTACAGCGTCCCATCGCCTGAATGATGGCCGTGACGTTCTGTCCATGTCCCGGCATTTCCAGCACGCGCACCAGTCGGGCGTATACACCGTAAGCGTACAAGTCTTTCTGATGCGGTTCTTCCACATCTGCATCTTTTTGGCAGAATATGGCGAATATGGTATTGGGGGCTTTCTTGGCTTTTTCAATCAGCTTCAGGCTGTTTTCGCGACCAATGAGAATAGGGCAGAGCACGCCGGGGAACATCACCATGTTGCGTGTTGCTAAGATAGGCACGTCGCCTTCTGTTTCTACATGAAAGAGATTTGAGATATCTCCTTCGAAATCGGCAATCATCTGAATAGATGGATTGTTCTTTTTACTCATATTTGTCTTTTCGTTATCGGTGTGCAAAGTTACTACTTTTTATTGACATGAGGGTCTTTGCACCGCCACATTTTATATTACTCATGTATAATATATGGTAAAATGCAAATATCATGCCAAGTCGTTGGCGGTAGCCCTTGCCATCCTGAATTGATGATGAGTTTGAGGGTGTTAAATCAAGCGCATAACATGAACTTTTCAATATGTCTTATACTGAAATAGCTTGACACATTATCAAACTCAAAAAAAAGTAAAAAGACATGACGAAATCAAGCAAAAGAAGAGAAT
>OBRT01000020.1_pt1 | contig 87323 bp, 84 predicted proteins | sample 1494891 | NCBI WGS metagenome assembly OBRT01 (sample SAMEA3360688, study PRJEB22359) | human gut metagenome | biome: ENVO:urban biome; feature: ENVO:human-associated habitat; material: ENVO:feces | place: Bangladesh | collected 2011 | reverse complement strand
TAAAACAGGCTGCGCCTCAACAATTCAAACAAGTTTGATTGTATTCGGCTTGCTCCGTTTTTGGTTCAATTTACTTGTTCGTTCAGTCGTATAGCTCGCTATACTCCTTCACTCACAAACAAATTGACCACAAAAATAGTCTCACAATCTGTCAAAGCTAATTTATAGAACCGTCCTTAAAGCATGAAATACGTAGGCATCCAAACGCAGATACGCCGCAACAACATCATGAGTGCGTTGTTGCTGCTGGCGTTTCCTGTTATCATCCTGGCGATGATTTGGGTTTTTCTGGCACTGCTCAACTACTTAGGCGGGGGCTATTACGACGCGAACGGCGAAATGGTACACACCCTCAACGTCGAGGAGGTGAACGCTTATTTCGTCCAGGCCATTCCTTGGGTGCTCATCGTGGTGGGCATTTGGTTTGTCATCGCTTATTTCTCCAACGTGTCGATGATTCAGCATGCCACTGGTGCCCGTCCGCTCACGCGGCGCGAGAACCCGCGTATCTACAACATCGTGGAAAACCTTTGTATGACTTGCGGCATGGACATGCCCAAGATTAACGTGGTAGACGATTCGCAGTTGAACGCCTTCGCCAGCGGTATCAACGCCAAAACCTACACCGTGACGCTTACCACGGGCATCATCAACCGCCTCAGCGACGAGGAACTCTCCGGCGTGGTGGCTCACGAGCTTACCCACATTCGAAACAAGGACACGCGCCTGCTCGTGGTGAGCATTATCTTCGTAGGCATTGTAGCTACGGTGATGTACATGGTGGTGCGCATGTTGTACTACACGATGTGGATGGGGGGCGGATCACGTAGAAGCAACGATGAGAAGGGCAACGGGCTGTCGTTCTTGGTCATCCTCTTTGTGGGATTGATTTGTTGCGTCATTGCCTACTTTTTCACGCTCGTCACCCGTTTCGCCATCTCGCGCAAACGCGAATACATGGCAGATGCCGGTGGGGCAGAGTTGTGTGGCAACCCCATGGCACTGGCCAGCGCCTTGCGCAAGTTGTCGCAAGACCCAGGACTGGATGATGTCAAACAGCAAGATGTGGCCCAGCTCTTCATCGTGCAGCCAGATGCGATGTCATCGGGCCTGATGGGTTTTATGAACTCGCTCTTCTCCACGCATCCCGACACGAAGAAGCGCATCGCCATCCTCGAACAGTTCTGATGACCATCGGCGGATGTTTTTAGTTTGCATGTGACATGCCCATGCGAGAACCTACTCTCAGAGTAGTGGTTATCGTTAGTAGCTGTACTTCAGTTTAACCCACGCCTCGCTGTTTTTGCCATACATCTTGAACATTCCTTTGTCGGCATGAAAATAGTCGTATCCGATAGCGATTGCTGTCTGGTCGTTGAGTGAATAGGTGGTGGACAGGCGATTGAAGATGCCACCATCTGTTACATCAACGTAGGCAAAGGTAGAAAGTTTTAGCGTGTTTTGCAGCAGTTCTTTGGCGAGCCGTGCCGTGGCAAGTCCAGCATGGCGATAGATAGGCAGTCTTTCAAGATTGCCCGATGTGTATTTGTGGCAATATTGCAGGCTTGCATTCCAGTCGTTGCCAGGGTACCAATCAATGCCGATGAGGGCATTGAGTGCATTGCGGCATTCCACTTCGCATCCCATTGCAGCATTTTGCGCCTCATTGATGTATTTGGCTACCTCTGCTCGAATGACGAATTGTCCGACGGGTAACGAACAGTCGGCTCCTAACATCGTCATGCGGTGATAGCGTCCATCGATGTGTAGTGACTTTCCGTCGGTTGTCATTCCCATGAGGAGAGCTGGCAGTTTGTTCCATGTGCGCAAGGCACTCACAGAGAAATCCACACCGCTGAGGTTAACGGAGATGCGTCCACCGTATTCCATGTTCTTCAGTCGCTTTTCTGGTTTTCCACTTTCCAAGTCTATGGAATAGGGAAGGGAGGTGTTCGGCAACCGCATTGCCCACGGATTGCGCAGGTCGGTAGGTATCACAGCGAAGTTAGTTACTGGGTTGCACACCGCTTCTGCTGTAATAGCTCCCAAGGTGTATTTGGCACGTAAGCCATTCACAGGCATACGTATGTCGTCATAGTCTTGGGCGAGAAATTCGGTGTAGTCGATGGGCGACACACAGTCGGTAAGGCGCAGTGCGTCTGCCACTCCCCATATCACGATTTGCCGTCCCACACGCAGGTCAAGGTTACCTTTGGTATATGACAGATACGCCTCACGCAGTTCTATGCCTGTGCGTTCTTTCAGTATTCCGTTGTAAATAGCGTTCAGTGAGACAAAGAGAGCCGTCGCTCCTTTTTCGAGTCTCACTTCGCCCCTTGCCCGAGTTCTCGATGCCATCCAGTCTGCATTCCCTGTTGTTCGGAGTGCGTGATAGGTGTCAAGAAATCCCTTCACCCGAACGCGCAGGGCGTTGTCCTCCGTTTCTTCCTCTTGCACATATTCCGCATCAACGGAATCGGTCTCCACCGCCGAGGTGTCAATCTGGGCTGATGCTTGTGCCGAGAACATCGGCACAAGCAAGAGCATCGTCCATAATCGCAGCATTCTCATGGTCAGAGTCCTTTCTCCAATTTGGTAACGGTGAAGAGGTTGGGCGCAACCTTGATGTTGAATCGTTGGTTGTTCATGCGGATGATGGTCTTATGCCCCGTCTGCACATTTTCCATTTGCATGAGGTGCATCGTCCAAAATCCCTGTACTTTATCGATGTTGGAGATAGAGAGTCGGCGGTGTAGCTTATTTAGTTTGTCGTAGTACTCTGCCTTGACAGCCATCAAACAGTCCTGTCTTATCCATGTTACTCGACGTGTATAGATTTCGTCCTTGTCATTGGGAATCGACTGCACCACCCAGCATCGGTGTCCGGCTAAGTTTTCTTCTCGCAGGAGCTGGTGTTTTTCCTCGTCCACATTGCGCATACTCATGTCGTTGTAGGTAAAGTCGCTACCCATGAAGTAGTCTGTCTTCGACGACTTACCGCTGATGCGTCTCGTCTTTTTCATGGCAGGCAGATAGAGCCACTTGTCGTCCACCTTGCGTGGATTGTCGTAGTCCCAGGTGAGGAATCCTGTTCCCTTCACATCTCCGGGATAAGTGAAGAACATAATTTTCTTTGTGTCCTTGCCCACGTCCATTGCCCACGACTCGAGCTTTCTGATGCGTTTGTGTCCACTTCGTTGAATGAGTGTCATCTCTACGGTAGCGTAGCGTGTGTCGCCATCAGGTCGGTTTTTTACTTTTTGCATAATATCCCTACCAGACAGTCCTGCTGCCTGTGCGCTGCCAATTGCCAACAGGGCGATGAGCAGCAATGTAAAATTTCTTGTTTTCATATTTTTTTTGTTTTAATTGTTATTTTGAGTGTTGTTGATGTTTACTTTTTCTTGCTTGAAAATGTGGAGATAGTCTATGAGGATAGGAGCGAGGAAGAGGTCAGCCAACAAAGCCGATACCATGCCAGCTACTGCCAGTATGCCCCAGTTGCTCATCTGTGTGGCATCGGAGAAGACGAAGCCCATGAATGTAGCCGAGATGACGACCGTGGACATCACAATGGCAAGCCCTTCGGTGCGGAAGGTGCGGTTGATGGCTATTTTGTAGTTGCCATATTTGTCGTATGCCACATGACTGTGGTTGATGAAATGAATGGTGTCATCGACAGCGATACCCAAGACCATTGGGATGAGCGAGGCGGTCATGATGTCGAGTGGGTAGCCCAGCCAGCCCATCATTCCACCTACGATAATGGCAGGGGCAATGTTGGGTATCATACCTACGAGTCCCACTTTCCAATTTCCAAAAATCAGTACGAGGATGATGCCGATCACCAATACCGACAGTATCATCGACCACATCTGTCCTCGCTCCACATACTGCTGCATGACGGTGAATTGCGGAAGATTCCCCACCACCGAAACGTGTGCATCGGGGAAGAGACGGCGTGCCTCCGCCTGAAGGTCGTTCATTTCCTTTTCCGCTTCGTTGGAGTTGTAGTCTTTCAGTTCTATTTGTAGCCTTAGCCGTTTATAGTTGTAGTCCATCCAGTATTCCGACTCCGTTCCTCCGGCGTTTTCGTACAGCAACAGCAACTGTGCCACCATATCGGCATTGTCGGGAATGGTGTAAAATTGCTGCTTGTTTCCGTTGAGTGTGCAATTCATGTCTTTCACGATGTCAGTGATGGAGTTGTGGCGTTTCGTTAGCTTGTAGCCGTCAGCAATTTTTGACAATTGGTCGAGCTCCTGTAAATTTTCTGGTTTCTTGGCATCGTTGTCGTGCGGTAGCGTAATCATCAAATCGTAGGCATACATGGAGCCGAGTTCCGTTTCACAAAGGTTGAGGAATTTGTTGACGTAAGGCACTTTTCTCCCCATCGTCTTCTCAATGTCGAATGCTGGCTCGATGAAGAAGAGCCCGATGCCACAGAAAATTGTCAGCACCACCGACAAAGCGACAATGCCCCGATGATGGCGTATCACAAAGCTCCCGAATTGCTCAAACCGATTGCCAATATAGCCCTCAAAGCTCTTCGACATGTTGACGGCTGGTTTTCTATCTTTGCCAAACGACAACAGAAGGGGAGTGATGAAAAGGCAGGTTAGCAATACGGCGAGCAGACTGATTGATGTATTGAGACCAATTGCCTGCATGGGTACGATGTTCATGGAAAGGAATGTCATCATGGCAGCCACGGTGGTGAGTGCCGAGAGCGATACGCCCCAACCTGTCTCGCCCATCGCATCGATGATGGATTGCCTGCGCCTACCTGTCTCTACGAAGCGCGTCTTGAAGAAGTTGTACAGGTGGATGTTGTAGGCAATGGAGCAAGCAAAGGTGAGAATGACGGCTATCATCATGGTTGTCATGTCGATGTAGATGCCTGTCCAGCCGATGATGCCAAAGCTGATGAGCAGTCCTAAGACAGAGGTGAGCAATGGCGCTATTACTCCGCGTAGCGAACGAGTTACAATGAGCATCACTACAATAGAGATGATAAATGCGAAGAGGAACAATCGTCCCATTTCGCCCTTGAGATAGACCACCTTCTCATAGCTCAGATAAGGCATTCCCGCAGCAGCGGGCGACAGTTCTGCATATTTCTCCTTGCCTATGATATGTCCAGCTTCCCTGCCAGTAATCATGTCGGGTGCCATGTCGCTCGTTTTCTTCCACACACTGTCGGCAGGGAAGGGACGCAGCTTTACCATGATCCATGTCATTGTTCCATCGGTCGATACCATTTTCTTTGCCAGATAGGGTTTGCTATAAGCCTTGCGCTTGATTTCTTTCAGTCCAGCGGCATCCGATGGAATTTGCTCGGGTACAATCTGCTCTATGGTCATACCTTCTTCCGTACCAGAGGCAAATTCAAGGTCGGTGAGCGATGTTACCTTGTCGGCGTACGACAAACTATCTTTCAGTTCGTTGCTCAGCTCACGAATGAGCGTGAGACTGCGTTTGGAGAAGATGTCCTTATTCTTTACCAGCACTGCCACATAGTAGTCGTTGCCAAAGATAGACTTGAACTCGTTGGTCTTGAGCAGTATAGGGTCGTCGCTCAAAAAATAGTCATCGAACGAAGTTCTTACCACGATGCGCTTGGCTCCAACGAGCGAAAAGGCGATGACCACCGCAAACAGCGCACCCACAATAAGCCGATGGCGCAAAATCCAGTGCGCCAGCTGCCTGAAAAGGTTGTTGATTTTTTCGATTTTCATTGTTGTTTTTATTTTGATGATTGATGATATGATATTCCGGTCTTGGCGAAGCCGCAATAATGAACAATGTTCCGATTTGTTCAAAAAAAAAGCGCACCGCTCATTGCCTGAACGGTGCGCCTTGCATGGGCTGGCAGCTTCCTGCTGCCTGATATGTCGTTTTCTCCTTGTCATGTCATGATGGTTGTTATGGCGACAAAGGTAAAAATAAAGACCGGGACGGGCAATACCCAATAATGGGTATTTGTGCAGCCCCGTGCGGGCAGCCGACAAAAAATAGGCAGAACGCTTGGAACTATCGTATAATTATCGTATCTTTGCCCTAGATATAACAACTCCGTGGCTCGAGCCACGTCATAAGGAATGTACAGCGTGTGTAAAATGCGAAACTTTTTTGATGACAGCGTGATTTTTCCGACAGATTATTTGGCAGTTCCAAATAATTTGCTAACACACACACACACACACACACACACACACACAGGCTAACCGCCGGTCAACTCTCTTTTTTTTTACATACACATACGCGCGTGAGTTGCGGGTATGGAAACATAGGCAGGACGAGGATTTCACGGGAATTCCTCTCCTGCTTTCTTAGTATCCGCTCGCCAAGCGGAGAAAGCTCGCATAAGCAAGTGTCAGCAATAGACATTTCTCAAATATAATCATCATTGAAAGAACAATATCAAAAAAATGAGCAAAATGAAAAAGAAAAAGTACATTACACCCAATGTGGAAATCGTTTCCACGAAAATGCAACAGAGCCTGCTTGCCGGCAGCGGCAAAATAGACAGTTCGATGGACAGTGATGACAGCGACTGGGAGGTTGTAGACGACAGCGAAACATCAAGTTCAGCACGAAACTCGACTGGGTTGAGCAAGTCCTTCAACAGCGACTGGGAAATCGAGTGGTAGGCGGAAGCAGCTTACAGGAAAGCGACTACGAAACAAAAGTATCAAACGACAAAAATGATTAAGAAAGACAGTATGAAAGCAATCAAAGCAATCAAAGCAATGAGACAGGCAGCGGTGACCGTAACGGCAGCCGTGGCGCTTGCACTGACCGGGTGCACCGGACAGGAAGACTTCATCGACGGTGGCGATACACCAGCACAGGGCGTAACGCTCACCATGACCGCCTCGACCGGCGTGGCGAACCCCGACGGCACGCGCGCCAACCTCACCGAGGGCGACAGCAAGAACCCGTGGCTATGGGAAAAAGACGACAAACTGCTTGTGGTGAACGCTGACGGCAAAGCCCTCGGTACCATCACGCTCAAGGAAGGAATAGGCGAGGAGAAGGGCGTGTTCGAAGGCCCCGTAAACGGGTTGACAGCCGGACAAAAGGTCCGCATATTCTACCTCGGCCCCAACACGAATACATCCCGCATCGTGGAAGGCAAGATCATGTTCGACTTCTCTAAGCTCGACGGCAAGCGCGAATCGCTGAAAAGCCTCTGCGCCCTTAACGCAGAAGGAACGGTGAAGATGGACGGCGACAAGGCGGGCATACTGGGCGACGTGACACTCAAGAACGCCTTCGCCGCAGCCCACTTCAGCGTCAAGGGCAAAGCCGACTCGCGTCTGGGCGACACATACGAAGCCCTCGTGGTACACGGCGACGTACCCCTGCATGCCACCGTCGACGCGGCAAGCGGAGACATTGAGAGCACCGTCATGGCGGGAAAGGAGAGCGACGTGCGTACGGGGCTTGTGTTCAAGACCCCCGCGAGCTCTGCTGCGCCCTATGACATCTACCTCCCTCTGGTGCCCAACAAGGTAGCGACCGACAAGACCACGCTCTCCTTCGACATCTACACCGACAAGCAAACCTCCAACGAAATCGTCTCCGCCGGAGCCGAACCGGTGAACGTAGGCACACGCGCCGACGCCTTCGTGCGCACCGCCGATGGCACCCCATCCGAGTTCACCGTGAGCAAGGATGGCAAGAAGGTTAACTTCACCGACGGCAACCTGCAGTACATGATGCCCAAGCAGGTATATTCACTCACCGTGCGCAAGCACATCGCTCCCAACACCCTCTACCGCAAGGGCAAGGACAAACCACAAGCGCTGACCGCCAAGTACTACGTGCTGAAGGGATACTACCGACTCGCCCCCGAGCAGTGGAGCGTGGTGGCCCCCACCGACTACACGGACTCCAACGCCTACTTCGGCGTGTACACCTGTGTGCAGGACTTCAACGGCGGATGGAACGTGAGCAGCACCGACAACCCCGTGTTCGACATGTTCTTCTTCGGAAAACCAAAGTACCCCACCCTCGTCGACACGAACAAGGGCAAATACTTCCTGCCCATAAAAAACACAGAGTACAAGGGCACGGAACAAGACTGGACCAACTACGCGAAGCTGGCCGACAGCTCCGACCCATTAGTAACCCTCAGCAATAGCGAGTGGCAGTACCTGTTCGACAAGCGCAGTTTTCCTGACGACAACACGCCTGCCTTCGCCCTCGCGTTCCTCGACCTCAACGGCAACGGTACCGTGGAGAGAGATGTGGACCAGGCTGGAATCGTGATATTCCCCGATGGAATGAACAAGTCGACTGCAGAGTCGCTCTTCACCGCACCGAATAACTGGACTTTCGGCCCGAATCGTACCCTCGCCACCGACCAGCCGAGCGGCAGTTTGGGCAAGATCCTCAAGATGAAAGCCGTCACCGAGAAGGGCTGCCTCTTCTTGCCCTTTGTCGGATGGAACGCAGGCCAAAAAGATGGCAAATGCAAGATAGAACAGATAGGCCGCCACTTCAACTACTGGACCTCCACGTCCAACGGTGCTGCGATACCGGGGAACGTGTCAATGTACCACTACAACTTCACGATGGCCGGGGTGCCCGCCTCGAAACCCCAACTCGGCGGCAACGCCGTGCGCTTGGTGCGCTTCGTAAAATGACACCGAACCCTCGGGGACAACGCTTCCGCGAGAAAAGAAGTACTGAACCCCGAGGGGACAATGCTGGCACCGCCCAAGAGGTGTACCAGCAGTTCAGAAAGTACGGCGACCTTGTCGACCCGCACGCCGAGGAGCTGGCGAGGCTCAAGACATTGATCGCCGAGTACGAGCAGAGTTCGCACTTCACCGTTGGGGCGGTTAAATTCACCGTACTGGCGGCAGGCACAGACACGGAGTGCGCCTACCAAGTATATCTCGCCGACGAGCCGTAGGACCTCTACTGGCTCACGGTGAAGGACGGTAGGCTGACCGAGGTGCGGTTCGCCATACAGCCCGGCGAGCCGGGCGGATTGATTGTGGAGAGGATAAAGTAGATTCTCTCAGCTTTATTCCCCCCAAAAGGAAAATGATATCTTAAAAGGGTTGATCGCAGCAATGCGGTCAACCCTTTCAAATATTTTGTTGTCAATTATCATTCAAAAACAGTTATTCTCATTCTGTTTTTAATTGCTGAATATCTGTTTTTTGCATTTCAACTACAATTTTAATCCTTTCACCTTGTTTAGTTGAAGAAAAAGTATTATTTTTGCCACCAGTTATTTCGATAACAGCATTATTTTATTAGGGGATTCCGCTATGATTTTAGATTTTTCAGTAACCAATTTCAAGTCAATCAACGAAACACAGACCCTTTCGTTTGAAGCAACTAACGACAAACACTTAGAGGACTACTTCGTTATCAAAAAAGATAAGTACAGAGTATTAAAACTCGGTACAATCCTTGGTGCCAATGCCTCGGGTAAAAGCAACGTGCTGAAAGCATTTCGTTTGATGCGTCGACTTATTTTGCAACCTTGTGAAAACAAGTCGGATACCATAGATACGGATTGTTTTGCCCTTGATGATAATTGTAGAGAGAAGGACACAGAACTCAAAATGAACTTCCTATGTGGAGAGAACAAATATTGCTATGAGGTAAAATTCAACAATTCAATAGTTAGTTATGAGTCGTTGACGGCACACCCTTTTGGAGAATTGCGTTCCCATGAAGTGTTTACTCGTATCACGGATGCCAAGACGATGGTGGCGACCTTGAAATTAGGTGAAAAGTATCGTTCGGCAAAAGTTAGGACTGTGCTGACAGGAAACCTACTGCATAACCGTACTGTGTTCGGAGCATTTCAATATAGTAATGTAGATGTGCCTTGGCTGGCAGGCTTGGTAAACTGGGCTAACGAATATCTAATGCCCAATGTAACAACTAATGACCAAAATCTGATGATGTATGTTGCAGACTTAATAGCAGATCACCGGATTAAGAAAGAAGCAGTGGTAGATTTGCTTCACAAGGCAGATGTCGGTGTGTGCGATTTTGACTTGGAAAAGAAAGAGGAGCTGTTGCCTGCCGAATTGGTTGAGCGCATTATGAACGATAACAAAGCTCCTATTGCCTTGAAGCAACATCTCAAAGAAAGTCCCGTGAGTACGGAATATAAAATATCGATGATTCACTCTGGCAAAGACAAGCAAATAGCTTTCGAATATGAGAAAGAATCAAGCGGAACGCATCGATATTTCGAGTTGTCGGGCATTCTGTTGCAGTTGGTAGGACATCCGCATTTCGTTGCGATAGATGAATTGGAAAACAAACTGCATCCCGATTTGTATATGCACTTTGTGATGACTTACCTTGCCAATGCCAAGGAATCGCAGTTGCTTTTCACCACACACATCAGAGAATTTCTCGAAGACCGTAATACTTTCCGAGATGATTCGGTATGGTTTACAGAAAAATCGAAGGTCGGTTCTACCGAACTTTATTCGCTTGCCGACTTTGGCAGCGACGTGCTTCGCAATTCCACAAATCGTTCTAATGCTTATCGTTCCGGGAGATTGGGCGGCATCCCTAAACTCTCGGACACATATATCGCACACCCAATAGAGGAGGATACCGATGAGCAGAAGGATAAATAAACGAAAAGGGCGAACCTCCATTGCAGTAATTGTGGATGGGAAGGACGAAAAATGGTATATGGAGAAAGTGAAGAAGCACTATTCATGTACAGTATTGAAATATATTTCCATTAAACCTGAACTTCCAAGCAAGAAGAAAGTTGTGGAATTGTTTGATTTGGCAAAGACGAAAGTGGAGGCAGAATACTCCAAGGTATTGCTCATTATAGATTTGGATGAGGTGTTGAAAAGCAAAAGCGAACTCAATAACTTCAAAATTCAATATGAAAATTATTTGAATGCCCAGCAGGACAAACCGGCAAGAAATTGCGGATGGATGAAGAAACTTCTTGTGATTGTGAATAATCCCTGTTTGGAGTATTGGTATCTGTTGCACTTCAATCCCACAAGGAAATTTTATGCCGACTATGCAGGACTTAAAAAGGATTTGAGAAAGAATTTGCCATTATCGAAATACGAGAAAACAGAAGAATATTACAACTCTAATCCCGATATCTACAAACGATTGGAATCATGGTTGAAAGATGCAAGAAGCAATGCGACACCTTTCGATGTAAATCAATGTACGACGCAAGGATGCTCGGAAATGGGAACTGTTTTTGATTGTTTGGATAATTTATAAGATATTTATCGCGTACACAAAAACAACGGCTGCAAAAATCCAATTGTTTTTTGCAGCCGTTGTTTTATAGTGTTTTTATGCTTTGTTTTCTTGTTGCAGTCTCACCATTTGTGCAAAAGTCCCATTGTGCGCCAATAGCTCGTTGGGTGTACCCTGCTCTACGACTGTTCCGCCCGAGAGTACTATGATGTGGTCGGCACCCAATACGGTGCGCATACGGTGCGCAATGATGATGACAGTTTTGTTGCGCACCAGTTCAGAGATACCAGCCTGAATCTTTGTCTCGTTCTCGGCATCAAGGCTGGCGGTGGCTTCGTCCAAGAGAATGACAGGAGCATCTTTTAAGAGCGCACGGGCTATGGAGATACGCTGCCGCTCGCCACCCGAGAGTGTTTCCCCATTTTCGCCAATCACTGTATCGTAGCCTTGTGGCATACGACTGATGAAGTCATCGCACTGTGCCAATCGTGCCACATGCCTTACTTCCTCATCGGTGGCGTCGCGCTTTCCTATGCGTATGTTGTCGGCAACAGAGGCATTGAAGAGCATCACGTCTTGAAATACTACGGCGTAATTTTTGAGCAACGTCTCTGGCTCTATGTCAGAGATGTCGTGTCCGCCCAGTGTTATCTTCCCGCTATTGATGTCCCAAAAACGTGCGGCGAGCTTGGCAGTGGTACTCTTGCCACCACCTGAGGGACCAACGAGTGCGGTTATCTCGCCCTGTCGGGCAGAGAATGAAACATTGTGAAGCACCTGCTTATCTGTTTCGTAGGAAAAGCTGACGTTGTGGAACTCAATGTCATAGTTCGAAACTTCCACCTCTGTGTTGCCCGTCTGTATGGGCATTGCCTCCATCTCTTTCATTCGCTTGATGCGTACATCGAGAAAAGTAAGAATGGCAAGGTGATTGCATACTTCAAGGATAGGATTATAAACCATTGCCGAAACAAGAAGGAACGCCAAATAGACGAACACCGATACGTCGCCACGCTGAAGCATCCATGCGCCTACAACGATGACGGTAGGCATACCCAATTTAAGCAATACAGCGGAGATGTTGACAAACGCACCTGTCAAGAGTTCACCGGCAACAAGTCCTTTTTCCAATGTTTTTAATCGCTGGTCGAACCGCTGGTTATATTCGTCTTCGCCATTGTACGATTTGATTTCCTGCACACTCTCCAGTCCTTCTTGTATCTGTTCGCTCACTCCTCGTTTGATGTGGTAGATACGTGTAAAAGCCTTGTCCATTCGATTTCGTGAAACCAACAGCACCACCAAGGCAAATGGCACTACCCAAAACACAGCGATGGCTAATCGCCAGTCGTAACAGAACATTCCCGCTGCGATAATGACAATGCTCACCACAGAAGCAAACAGTTGGGGAATGGCGTGCGAGAACGTTGTTTCCAATTGTGTGCAGTCTTCCATAATAGTGGCAGTGAGGTCGGAGAGATTGCGCTCACCAAAGAAGGCGAGAGGCAAACGGCGCAGTTTTTCGGCTAAGGAGATACGGCGTTGCGCACTCTCATTATATACGGTGGTATAGGTGCTGTCGTATTGCCGACGAATCACGACGAGCATCACGACCATTAACCCTGCTGCCATGAGGAGATAAAACCACAACGTATGAGGGGCATTCATTGGCATATTATCAAGATACTCCATCAGGAAGAAAAACAAATAAGTGGGTGGCAGCATCAGCACAAGGTTGAGCAGTGTCGAAAAGATGATGCCTTGCCGCAAGTCTTTTGCCCCTTTTTCCGTAAGAGCGAAACGGTTTTGAAAATATTTAATCATGACTTTATGACTTTATGACTTTATGACTTTTAATAGATGATAGTTTCCACGAAACGGATTGTTGATATTCATTCCACATACGGTGGTAATACTTTTCCTCACTCAATAGTTCCTTGTGCGTTCCCTGTTCGACAATCTCGCCGTTGTCCACAACTACGATACTGTCGGCATCCTGCACAGTGGTAAGTCTATGAGCTATCATTAGCACGGTCTTTCCTTGGGTGAGATGTGCCAGTGCTTTACGGATAAGCTGTTCGTTTTCGGGGTCGGCAAAGGCGGTTGCCTCATCGAGTACGACGATAGGGGCGTCTTTCAGAATGGCACGGGCAAGAACAATTCGCTGTTGCTCACCTCCCGAAAGATAAGTACCTTCGGCACCGATAACGGTATCCAATCCCTGTGGTAGCCGGTCGATAATCTCGCGACTTTGTGAGAGGTCGATGGCACGGTTGATCTGTTCGGTCGTTGCATCAGGATTGCCGTAACGTAGGTTTTCGATGAGCGAAGTCTTGAACAGACGGGTGTTCTGGAAGACGAACGACACGTTGCGCATCAGTTCGTCCTTGCGCATATCCCTCACGTCTACACCTCCTATGGCGACGCTGCCTTGGCGTACGTCCCAAAAGCGGGGTATCAATCTTGCTATGGTGGTCTTTCCGCTGCCCGACGCTCCTACGAGTGCAACCGTCTTTCCTTCGGGAATGGTCAGGTTGATATGACTCACTGCATCTTTCTCCGCTCCCTCATATCGGAACGAAACATCGTTGAAACGAATGTCGTACGTTTCTGCCCGTTTTGGCTCGTCATGCTGCGAGAGCGGTGCAATATCAGTGAGCTGCTCTAATCGTTCCACAGCCTCGTTTGCCATGAACAGGTCCTGACTGAGATACATGGCTTTCATCACGTTGGAAGCGATGAGCGGTGCAATCACCACATAAAGTATCACGTTGGCGATAATTGTGCTTGTATCTCCACCGAGTCCTATCAGGATAATAGCAGTAGGAACGAGGATGAAGGCAAAGGCATTGATAGCAAGTATATAAAATGACATTGGCGTGCGCCACACAAGCGTACACTTGATGACAAGGTCGCGGTAGCTGATAATGCTATCGTAGAAGCGTTTGAACGAGAAGACTGTCTGTTGGAACACCTTGACCACGGGAATACCTCTGACATATTCCACTGCCTCTGCCCCCATCTTCTCCTGCGCATCAAGGTAGAGCCTTTGAAATTGGTTGTTCTTCGGGTTCATCATATATCCCATAATGCCTATCGCACCAATGAGAGGTATCATTGCAGCCGTACCCAACTGCCAATCCACAGCGAATAACAGTACGATAACACCTATCGGAGCAACGACACAGCTCGCCACATCGGGTAGCAGGTGTGCCACAAAAGTATGTGTCTGTCCCGAATCCTCATCAATGATTTTGCGCATACGTCCCGTGTTTTGTTCATCGAGATAGCCCAATGGTGCACGCATCAGTCGTTGCATCGCTTTGCGCCTCATGTTGGTTTCGATACGGAATGCTGCAAGATGAGAGAGCATCAGTGCCAAAAAGTAGAGCAACACGTTTGCCACCGATATGACAAAAGCCCACAGGGCATAGTCTATAAGGGGTGTGTTTGAGAGATTGCCCTTGGCCATAAGTAGTGTGCGCACCACGAGCCACAAAAGTATGAATGGGACAAGCGACAGCAGTCCGTTGACTGCCGACAGTGCTACGGAGCATGGCAGCAAGTATTTGCGCCCTCCCATGTAAGCTCCTAAACGTTTGAGAGTTTTCATCATATATTATCGTCTTTTAATAATTAGTCTTTATGGTTTCAGTAATGCTTTCCAACCTGCCATGCTAAAGTCCATGTACTGCTCCAAGGCAACTTTGATATCCTCGTCGCTGTAATCTTCGTGTTCTACAATCTCGCAGAAAACGGTTATCCATGTGGAGCAAGTGATGTGAACCAAGAATGGCGAAATGTTGGCGTTGAGATGTGGATAGCGTTCTTTCATCAGTCGCAGGTATTCCATGCCCACTTTCATCTGTCTGTCCACCATCTTGTCTTTATATCCTTGTAGCGACGTACCCTCCGAGTTGAATAGGAGTAGTCGAAGCTCTGGACGGAAGTCTTTGATGATGGCGAGCATGGCAAAGATGTAATCTATTTGGTGTTGCCGCATGTTGAACACGTCTATGGACAGGAACTTTTCGTCATTGTGCGACAGGATGTGTTTGTTCAATGCCTTGGTGAGAGGCCGCAGCACCTCGCAAAACAGTTCGTCTTTGCTCTTGAAGTAATTGTATAGGTTTCCTACAGCGACGCCTGACTTGCGAGCCACTGTGCGGATGGAGGTGCAGCGTACGCCATGTTCGATAAATTCTGCACGAGCGGTAGCGATGATGCGCTGCCGAATATCATCTTTCAGAGTTTGCATAATGAGGGTAAAGGGTTAATAGTGAACGTTGTTCAATTTTGTTCATAAAAAAAACGCACTGTTCTTTTCTTGAACAGTGCGCTTCGATAGTGGAGGGGTGTATATCCATATATGCTATATGGTACTTTCGTTTGATCATACTCTTGTATTTTCTTTGCTGCAAAGGTACGAGGTATGAACAAGTTTTGCAATACCTAAAAGTAAGTATTTTGCGGTAATCGGCTGGTATATGTTAGAAAGGTCAATCTGCAGTATCAGTTTTTCTTCACCGTTCCTGCATTTATCTTGTCACTTTCTTTCCACCTATTATATATATACCCTTTGGCAAATGCTGGAGGGCTTTCCAGCCTGTGCCCACCTTCACACCGTGAAGGTTGTATATGGGCAGATGGTCTTGATGAGCATTCTTTTCGATTGGGTCGATGCCGCTTGGCGTACGAGCCCGCCGTCTTTGTCATCGTGTCTATATGTCGTCTTCTTGTTCCCACAGCACCACCTTGCCTTGCTGTAGCGATAGTGGCACGTTGATGAGGCGTTGGTTGGAGCTGCCACGAAAGAGCAGGTCAGGGTCTTTGAGCTTTTCCACAAACGGACCGTCTACCAACACGTCTACCAGTTCGAGCAGTTGGCGTTGTTGCGGATTCTTGATGAGCGCTTCGAAGGTAAAGCCCGTGTAGCACCATATTGTCTTGTTGGTGCGTGTCTTTATGGCGTGTGCTAATTCTGCGAATCCTTCGGCTTGAAACATGGGGTCACCTCCCGAGAAGGTGACGTTGGCAAAGGGGTCTGCCTCTATCACACGCATGATGTCCTCCACTTGCATCCACTGTCCGTTGTTGATGTCCCATGTCTGTGGGTTGTGACAACCCGGGCAGGCGTTAGGGCATCCTGCACAGTAGACGGTGGTGCGAAAGCCCGGTCCGTCTACCGTGGTGTCTTCGAGAATGGATAGGATGGATAGCATAGATGAAGCCTCTCCCCAGGCAGCCCCTCCCCCGACCCCTCCCCAAAAGGGAGGGGAGTGGTTAGCGGATTACTTTAAACTTTGAGATTTGAACTTTGAACTTTATGATTAGCGGATTACTTTGAACTTTGAGATTTGAACTTTAGATTAGTTGAACTATTAACTTGTCAACTTGTCAGCAGGTAAACTAACAACCCAGCTATTTACTCCCCTCCCCCTCGGGGAAGGGTCGGGGGAGAGGCCGCCTCTTTTTTCACTCGTGCGTCACTCTGTCGTTGAGCTCTGCTAACTTGCCAGCGTTCCAGCGGTCGGTAGTGCCTACGAGGTAGCCTGTGATGCGTTGCAGACGGTCGATGTGATGACTGCCGCACTTAGGACAGGTGTCGAGGTGTGCGTCAGCGTTCTCGTATCCGCAGTCCATGCAGCGGTTGCGGTTGTGGTTCACGCTGCCGTAGCCCATGTTGTAACGATCCATCATGTCTACCACGTTCATGATGACTTGTGGGTTGTGCGTGGCGTCTCCGTCTATCTCCACGTAGAAGATGTGACCACCACGGGTCAGGTCGTGGTAGGGAGCTTCTACCTCAGCCTTGTGGCGTGCGCTGCACTTGTAGTACACGGGTACATGGTTAGAGTTGGTGTAATAGTCACGGTCGGTGATGCCTGGCAGTGCGCCAAACTCCTTGCGGTCCTTTTTGGTGAACTTTCCAGCCAGTCCTTCGGCAGGTGTGGCAAGGATGCTGTAGTTGTGTTGATACTGCTCGCAGAAGTCTTTGGAGCGGTCGCGCATGTAGGTCACGATTTTGATGCCCAACGCTTGCGCTTCTTCCGACTCTCCGTGGTGCTTTCCTACAAGTGCCACGAGACATTCTGCCAATCCGATGAACCCAATGCCCAAGGTGCCTTGGTTGATGACGCTCTCTATGGTGTCGTTTGGCTCAAGCTGTTCGCAGCCACCCCACAGTTTTGACATCAGCAAGGGGAACTGCTTGGCGAAGGCTGTCTTTTGGAACTGGAAACGGTCGTCGAGCTGCTTGGCGGTGATTTCCAGCATGTCATCGAGCTTGGCGAAGAACTTGGCGATGCGTTGCTCTTTGTCTTTGATGTCCATGCACTCAATGGCGAGTCGCACGATGTTGATGGTGGAGAACGATAGGTTGCCCCTGCCCACACTCGTTTTCATGCCATATCTGTTTTCAAACACACGGGTGCGGCATCCCATGGTTGCCATTTCGTACATATATCGCTTGGGGTCGTCGGCACGCCACAGTTCGTGTTGGTTGAAGGTGGCATCAAGGTTCAGGAAGTTAGGGAAGAATCTCCGTGCCGTCACCTTGCACGCCAAACAGTACAGGTCGTAGTTGCGGTCATTGGGCAGATAGCTCACGCCCCGTTTCTTCTTCCAAATCTGTATAGGGAAGATGGCAGTCTCGCCGTTGCCCACGCCTTGGTAGGTGCTGTTGAGCAGTTCGCGTATCACGCAACGCCCTTCGGCAGAGGTGTCCGTACCGTAGTTGATGGACGAGAACACTACTTGGTTTCCTCCACGCGAGTGGATGGTGTTCATGTTGTGGATGAAGGCTTCCATCGACTGGTGAACGCGCGCCACGGTGCGGTTGATGGCATGTTGCTTGATGCGTGCATCACCTTTCAGTCCGTTGAGTGGGCGGTCGATGTAGTCGTCTATCTCGGTTTGGTACAGGTGTTCGAAGTTGTCACCATAGAGATTTTCCAGATTTTTCACCTCTTCTATATAAGAGGAGCGCACGAAGGGGGCGAGATAGAAGTCGAAGGCAGGGATGGCTTGTCCGCCGTGCATCTCGTTTTGTGCGCACTCCAAGGAGATACACGCCAGCACGGCGGCTGTCTCGATGCGCTTGGCGGGTCTGGAAGAGCCGTGTCCAGCGGTGAACCCATGTTGCAGGATGTTGTCCAATGGGTGCTGGCAGCAGGTGAGCGACTTGGTGGGGTAGTAGTCTTTGTCGTGTACGTGCAGCAGATTGTGTGCCACTGCCTCACGACTTTGCTCTGACAGCAGATAGTCGTCTACGAAGGGTTTGGTGGTTTCCGAGGCGAACTTCATCATCATGCCTGCTGGCGTGTCAGCGTTCATGTTGGCGTTCTCGCGTGTCACATCGTTGTTCTTGATGTTCACGATGTCTAAGAACACGTCGCGTGTCTTTGCCTTGCGTGCAATGCTGCGCTGATTCCGATAGGCGATGTACTTCTGTGCCACGTCTTTGCGGGCACTCTTCATGAGTTCCATTTCTACAGCGTCTTGGATGTCCTCTACCGACATTTGCGGTTTTCCGTGCACCGAGATATGGTCGGTGATTTGCTGTATGAGTCGTTCGTCTTCACCTTTTTCGGTGTGTAGCATGGCCTTACGGATGGCAGCCATGATTTTTTGGTCGTTGAAGCCTACTATGCGTCCGTCGCGCTTCACTATGGTTTGAATCATGTGTTTTTAGTTTACGAGTTTACGAGTTGACAAGTTTACGAGTTGATGAGTTTTTTAGTTGACAAGTTTACAAGTTGACGAGTTTACAAGTTTTTCTAGGATATCTAGGATTTCTAGTTTTCCTAGGTTTTCTAGTTTCCTAGTTTTCCTAGGTTTTCTAGGGTTCCTAGTTTTTCTAGAATCACTAGTTGTCTAGGATGCTCCTAGAAGGAAACTTTGTGCTAATTTGCTATCTTCTCGATTGCTTTGCAAAGATAATAATTATTTCATTGAAAAATCATTTTGGACAACTTTTATCAAGTTAATAAAAGTTAATCGCCTTAAATGCAATAAGTTACAAAAAGTTTTGGAAAACTTTATCTATGAATTTATGAAATAAATTATCTTTTCAGATAAATAACTTGCATGAAAACAGCTAATAGGTTATCAGTTTTTGTAAAGAATAGCTGGCAAACAAACAAGCTGGCAAACAAACACGCTGTCAAACAAACACGCTGATAAACAAACAAGCTGACGAGCTGATGGTTTAACTCGTGAGCCTCTCAGCCCATGAGCCATCAACTCGTCAACTCGTCAACTCGTCAACTTGCAATCTATCTCACCACCAGTTTGTCGAACAGTAGGCACTTGCTGCCGTCTACCGTTCGCAGGGCCCGCAGCATGATGAAGCGGGCGGGGGTGGGGGTGAGGTATACATCCTGTCGAATGGGGTTATTGCGGATATTTGAGAATTCGCCCGTGGTGAGGGTTCGAAGCTGTGCGGGGTCGTCGCCAACGAGAATCTCGTAATGGGTTGCGATGCCCTTTTGCGCCGGCTGGTAATGCAGCGAACTCACGGTGCGGCTCTGTCCCAGATCCATCAACACCTCATTCTCTGCCGTGCCTGACACCTGGGTAAACGCATAACCCTTCAAATCGGCTTCCTTCAGCTCGAAGCTTTCTTGGGCGTTGGGAGCGTGGTAAGCGCCTATCTCACTGATGCAGAGGCATCCCCGCGCATCGTTAAAGCGGATGCGCAGCTGCCGAGTGGTGATGGGTTTGAAGCGCAGCAGTCGTTTGTAGCCAATGGTGGTGGTCTCTTCGTTGAGCCGGATGGGCAGCCACTGCTTGCCCGAAAGGTACTCCACGGTGAAGCTCTTCACGCGCTGTCCCAGCGGAATATACTCTTGCAGCAGCATGCGGTTGAGCCGTGTGGCACGGGGGAAACGGATGCTGAGCGTGGCACTGCGCACGCTGTCATGGGTAGCCCAATAGGTGTCGTAGTTATTGTCAGTCAGGGCCTTCACGCCAAACCGTCTTCCCCGCTCGTCAGACGCTTTGATGCGAGCGCCCCTCAGGAGATTGTCCGCCAGCTCGGTCGTCACCCGTTGATGCATGGCCACGATGCGGGCCGAGTCGGTGGGATGGATGCGCCCCTCCTTGTTGACGGGGAAGTTGATGAGGAAGTTGGCGTTGTGTCCCACACTGCGGTAATAGAGGTCGGTGAGATGATCCACTGATTTCACCAAACTGTCCTGACTCTCATGGTAGAACCAGCCTGGTCGGATGGACACATCGCACTCTGCCGGCACCCATTGATTGCCGTCGGCATGTCCTTGTTGCAGCTCGTGGTGTTTCTTATAGCCTGGGAACACGTCGCCTCGGCGCAGGAACGACCAGTTGGTGGCATGGGCGTAACCCTGTTCGTTGCCCACCCATCGGCAGCCCGGTCCGCCGTCAGAGAACACGATGCACTGCGGTTGCAGCTCGTCAATCAGCTGGTAGGCTCGGTCGTACTGGTAGTATGTGCGGCGGTTGATGGTGCGCGTTTCCTTGGCACCGCCATACCATCCGTCGCCGCCGTTGGCTCCATCGAACCAAATCTCGAAGATGTTGCCGTAGCGCGTGAACAGCTCACGCAGCTGGTGGTAGAAGTAGTCTACATAAAACGGCGTGCCGTAGAAAGCCTGGTGTCTGTCCCAGGGCGAGAGGTATACGCCAAACTTCAGTCCGTATTTCTTGCATGCCGCGGCCAGTTCGCCCACCACGTCGCCCTTTCCGTCCTTGTAAGGCGTGTTGCGTATGCTGTAGTCGGTGTAGTTGGTGGGCCACAGGCAGAAGCCGTCGTGATGCTTGGCCGTGATGATGACACCTTTCAGTCCCGCCTTGACAAAGGTTTGCGCCCATTGCTCGCAATCGAGCCTGGTGGGGTTGAAGGTTTCCAATTTGGAGTCGCCGTACCCCCATTCGCGGTCGTTGAAGGTGTTCAGGCCAAAATGGACGAAGGCGTATGTCTCCATCTGCTGCCACCTCACCTGATGCTCGGTGGGGATGGGCATCACCGGTGCGGGTGCCTTGTCGTTGTCCTTGGCATGTATTGTCATACTGCCGGCCAGCGTTATGGCCAGAATGAGCATCCTTGTTTTCATATTGTTTCTTTTTTATTATATAATGTGTATTGTCAATTGCTTGTTGTATTCCAGTATATTGTCAATCATGTATATGATTCCTCGTGTTTGTTTAGGTTTCAAAGAGTTTTTATCAACATGTGCGCCTGCCTCCTTCACGCTTTTCTGTTCGCAGGTGCTTTTGATGCATCGCAGGGCGTGTCGTTGCTCTTGACCATCATGCTCACGAACGATTGCTCGGCCATATACGATGAGCGCACCAGCGGACCGCTCTCTACATGGTCGAAGCCCAATTCCAATGCCTGCTGTTTGTATAGGGCGAAGGTGTCGGGATGCACGTACTCCACCACGTCAAGCTGGGCGGATGAGGGTTGCAGGTACTGTCCGATGGTCAGCATGCGACAGCCTGCCTCACGAGCTTCGCGCAGCAACTGCGTCACCTCGTCGGGCTGTTCGCCCAATCCCACCATGATGCCCGTCTTGGCGATGAATCCAGCTGCGGCAATCTCTTGCAGCACCGCCATACTATTGCGATAGGTGGCCCTACTGCGGACCGATGGCGTGAGTCGCTCAACCGTTTCCAGGTTATGTCCCACGATGTCGGGTTGGGCATCCAGCACGGTTTGAAGCTCTCGGCCTCGGTAGTCGGGAATGAGTATCTCGATGATGGTGTTGGGACACAAGCGGCGCACCTCTCGGATGGTTTCGGCCCAGTGAGCCGCCCCTTTGTCGGGCAGGTCATCACGGTCGACCGAGGTAATCACGGCATGTTTCAGTCCCATCGCCTTCACCGATCGGGCAATCTTTATCGGTTCCGTGCCATCGGGCGGCAGCGGGTGACCCGTCATCGTGGCGCAGAAGCGGCAGGCGCGTGTGCAGCGGTCGCCCAGAATCATGAAGGTGGCCGTGCCGTGTTTCCAGCAGTGTCCCCTGTTGGGACATTTGCCACTGCTGCAAATAGTGTGCAGTCCGTTTTGGGCGATGGTGTCTTCCACCATGCCGTATTTCTCGCCACCCTCTATCCGGGTGTACAGCCAGCGAGGCTTCCTTAATATAGGTTTTCGTTGTGTTTTGTCCATGTGGTGTTTTTGTTCAGCAGGTTTATCCTGCGATTTTGCTGTATGCAAAGATAAATATTTTTTGCCAATAAAAGCAAGAAAAACCATCTTTGCCTGTCACCTTGAAGGCGACTTCTTTTAAACTAATGTGTCTTGCCGTAGAATCTGCTCACGCTTTTTCACTTTCATTCACTATGCTTTGGAAAGAATAGTTCCAGCAGATGGTGTTCTTTAATAGCTAAACCATTATCATTCAAGCAGATGACTTCTTTTTATACAAGAGCTTGGTAGTGATAGGCGGCTAAATCCTCATGTACAAAGGGTTTGAACACAATTTAATAATTCTGCCTATTTAAACTCTGTAAATGGAACAAATATTGCGCAAATCAACAGTATCTTTGCAAATGAGGAAAGGCACATCCTTGATTTCTCCAGCGTAGGTGCGTGATGCATCATGTTCGGTTCACAGAGTAAATGGACGAAGGGAGGGTAGGGATGATTGCAAACTATTTTTGACTTAGGATAATCAAGTAAATATAAACTGTAAAAGAAAAAATGGAAATCACACAAAAACAGGCAAAAGATGCCATGAGAAACACGTTTGAAAGGTTGATGAGGTTGCCAGATGGCAGCCAGGTGCGGTGGTTGGGCACCGTGTCCGACTTGGTTGAACTGGTCCACATGATGTGGTACGACGGTCTGACCATCGATGAACACGGACAGGTGCTCAACTTCAGCACCACCGTCAACCTTCTTTGCGAGCGGCTTCACCTGCCCTCGCCGCGCAAACCTAACACGGTGATGAATAATGTTCGAAAGCGCAAGAACCCTGATCTGCTGCTCCTCACCCGCTGCCGCCACCTGATGGAGCAAGGGGAAGAGCCGCTGGGAAGGTTCATCATTGAACTTTGAGATTTGAACATTGAACTGTACTTACTTTGAACTTTGAACTTTGAGATTTGAACTTTGAACTTTATGATTAGCTGGGCTATCAACTCGTCAACTTGTTAACTCGTCAACTCGTAAACTATAAACTTTATGATTAGCTGGGCTATCAACTCGTCAACTTGTTAACTCGTCAACTCGTAAACTATAAACTTTATGATTAGCTGAACTATTAACTCGTCAACTTGTAAACTTGTCAACTAAAAACATTATGATTAGCTGAACTATCAACTCGTTAACTCGTCAACTTGTAAACTCGTCAACTAAAAACTTTATGATTAGCTGAACTATCAACTCGTTAACTCGTCAACTTGTAAACTCGTCAACTAAAAACTTTATGATTAGCTGAACTATCAACTCGTTAACTCGTCAACTTGTAAACTCGTCAACTAAAAACTTTATGATTAGCTGAACTATCAACTCGTCAACTTGTCAACTTGTCAACTCGTCAACTAAAAAAACTCATAAACTAAAAAACTAACAAACTAAAAAACTCATCCATGAAAGCATATCTTAAATTAGAATTGAATTTTTTCGAGGCACCCGTGTACATGGAGATGCGGGCCATCGAAGGGTGTACCGGTGAAGGATGCGTGTTGGCCTTGATGCGCTACCTGCGCACCTGTCCCAAGGGAACGGGGTACCTCGCCGCGTTGAAAAACATCGCACACGACTGCCGTAAGTCAAAAACGTATTTGATGCACATCATTTCCGACTATAAAATCTTCGAAATCGTGGATCAAAAATTCTTTTATTGTCCCTACTTGGAGCATTCATTATTCGTTCAACATTCAACGAACAATCAATTTACCCCCTCGCAAGTGCTTGATAATCAGGGGTCGCCCTTATATACTAATAATACTAATAATACTAATAATACTGATGATACTAATAATCCGACGACGGAGAAAAAAAGAGCCGACGCCGCCGACGGAAATTTTAAAAATAAAAATCGGGAAACGATTCCGGCACGTCAGACCTGTCAACCGGAATCGCAACCAGTCACCCAACCGGAAGCACAACCTGCCCCACAACAGGAAGTACAATTAGCAGCTGAACCAATGCCTCAAAGTTCTTCCCAAACGCCCGGTAGCAAGCAGGCGGGCAAAAGCATGTTGGTTGATGCCCAATCTCTTACAGATAAGCACCCAAACCACATGACTTTGGCGGCTAATGAGCATGCTATTGCCGGCCATGCGTCTGCGGTCGGTGTGGAAGCGGTGGAGAAGGGCATCCTCAATGCGTTGTTTGGTGATGCAGCTTTCATGCGTAGTCTGGAAGCGCTCACCGGACTGTGCGTCTATCGCAACGCCCACACCCGCTACTATTGTCTGCAATGGTTCCGCATGCTGCGCCATTCGCAGGGCAAGCCCATCAAGGACATTTCGGATGCCAAATGCCATCTGCTGGCTCTGCTGCGCAAAGGCAGAAAGACGCGCGAGAGCTTCCATCGCTGGCACAACGACCAGTTAGACCCCTCGCACAGTTCGATGATTACATAGGGAAGAATTATCGCGCCCAAACGGTTTGCGGAACGTGATGAATCACGGCCCAACGATGCCTCAGGCTCCTGCCACCAGGTAACTCATGTAACCCAGGAACACCACGGTGAGCAAGGCTCCTTCCCAGCGGGCAATGGTGTATTTGGTGAACGAGAACAGCCAGAGCATCACCATCGAGATGATCAGCATCGACAAGTCGAGGTTGGTGATACCCTTGAGCTGCATCGGACTGATGAGGCCGGTGATGCCCAGAATCATCAAGATGTTGAACACGTTAGATCCCAACACGTTGCCAATGGCAATGCCGCTTTGTCCCTTGCGAGCCGACACCACGCTGGTGGCCAGCTCTGGCAACGAGGTTCCGCCGGCAATGATGGTCAGGCCGATGACGGCATCGCTCACGCCCATCGACTTGGCAATCACCGTGGCCGAATCGACAAACAGGTTGCTGCCAAAGACCAGACAGCCCAAGCCCAACAGCAAGAAAAAAATAGATTTTGGGAGGGAATAGTTCTTTTGCGCCTCCTCGCTCTCATCGGGTTCTTGCTTGGCTCCCTTGAGGGTGAAATACATGTACAGCAAGAACATAGCGAAGAGCACGCCTGCGTCGATGCGCGAGAGATGGCGGTCGAGGCACAGCATCAGCAATACCACCGAAGCCACCAAGGAAAAGGGAATGTCCCGCTTCACCGTTGATTTCAGAATGGTCATCGGTGCCACCAAGGCGGCACAACCCACGATGAGCAGGGAATTGAAAATGTTAGATCCCAAGACGTTGCCCACCGCCATGTCGGGCGTGGACTTCAAGGCGGATAGCAGACTGACAAAAAACTCGGGCATGGAGGTTCCCATGGCCACAATCGTCAGTCCAATTACTATTTGCGACATGTGCATGCGTTCTGCAATGGCAACGGCACCGTCAGTCAATCGGTCGGCACCCCATAACACGAGGGCGATGCCGGCAATCATCCATAAAATGTTCAACCACATAATCTTTGTATTTGTTGCAAAGATAGTGCAAGCCGAAAGCAAAGGAAGCTTGTTTTCTTTGTTGAGGCGATGCCTATCTTATGCAAAGATAGTGCAAGCCGAAAGCAAAGGAAACTTGTTTACTTTGTTGAGGCGATGCCTATTTTATGCAAAAGTAATATATTTTTTTACCATTGAGCAAGAACTACCCGACAAAAAAAACGCCGTTCCCCATACCATCACCCATCAGTACCTCATAGTACTACGGACAAGATAAAACGCTTACGAGAAAATTCCTGAAAATACCAGCCTGTAAAAGAATAAACGAAACAAAAAAAATCCTGTTCGCACAATTTCACAGCCAAGCCTTGGCGGATAAACTAATGATTTCATATCTTTGCGCTATCATTAAATACCAATCCCACATCATGAACAACAGATATTCCTTGATGGCTCCGCTGCTGCTGGCCGCCATGCACGCCAACGCACAGGACAAGAGCCGCCCCAACATCCTTTACATCATGAGCGACGACCATGCCTTCCAGTGCATCAGCGCCTATGGCAGCGACGTGTCACGACTGGCTCCCACGCCCAACATCGACCGTATCGCCCGTGAGGGTATGCGCTTTGATGCCGCCTTTGTGGAAAACTCGGTGTCCACACCCTCCCGCGCATGCTTGATGACAGGACTGTACAGTAACCAGAATGGACAAAGACAGCTGGGAGAAGGCATAGACACCACCAAAGTGTTCTTCACCGAGCTGCTGCAACAGGCCGGCTATCAGACCGGACTGGTGGGCAAGTGGCACATGCGATGCACACCCAAGGGGTTTGATTACTACAAGGTGCTCAACGACCAGGGACCTTACTACAATCCCGACTTCCGCAGCAACGACAGCGGCAACCGCTATGTGAGGGAACAGGGATACACCACCGACCTCATCACAACCCACGCCTTGGAATTCCTCAAAGCCCGCGACCAGAAAAAACCATTCTGCCTGTTGGTGCATCACAAGGCACCGCACCGCAATTGGCTGCCGGCCTTGAAAAACTTAGGACGGTACGACCATGTGACCTTTCCTTTACCCCACTCGTGGAATGATGACTATGCCACCCGCGGCAGTGCCGTACGCACCCAAAAGATGGACATCGGGCGGGACATGACTCTGGAGTCGGATCTGAAGGTGGATCTCAACAACCCGGCTCATCCCAACGTGAGCAGGGTGTTTGGCGAGTGGGGACGGCTCAGCGACGAACAGCGAGCACCCATCCACGAGTATTTCGCACAGCGCAGCCACGACTATGCCGAACAGCGTCCGGAAGGCGAAGCCTTGAGACAATGGAAATATCAATGGTACCTGCGCGACTACCTGTCGGTCATCCAATCGGTTGACGAGAGCGTGGGCCAGTTGCTCAACTACCTCGAGCGCAACGGATTGGCTGAAAACACCATCGTGGTGTACACCTCCGACCAGGGCTTCTACATGGGCGAACACGGTTGGTTCGACAAGCGTTTCATGTACGAGGAGAGCCTACGCACTCCGCTCGTCGTGCGCTATCCGCAAGAGGTCAAGGCAGGAAGCGTGAGCCAACAAATGGTGCAGAACATCGACTATGCTGCAACGTTTCTCGACTACGCCGGCGTGAAACAGCCGAAAGAAATGTCTGGCCGTTCACTCAAACCACTGTTCCGCGCCGACTCCACCCATTGGCGCAAGGATATTTATTACCACTACTACGACTATCCGGCCTGGCATGTGGTGCGCAAGCACGATGGGGTGCGCGAGGCACGCTACAAACTCATCCACTTTTATGGAAAGGGCGGCGCGCGGGCACAGGCAGAAAACAAATACCAAAACACTCCCGGGACGGCCGAATACAACGGATTTGAATGGATGCTGAAGAGCGGGTACATCGTCGACGACCCGGATGTGAACTATGACGAGCTGTACGACCTGAAAGAAGACCCTCACGAACTCAAAAACGTCATCGACGCCCCACGCTATGCCAAGGTGAAGCGTCGCCTGCAAAAAAAGCTGGAACGATACCGCAAGAAACTCAAGGTGGACGAATATTAGGAAGCACGAATCAGCTAAGCCGATTCATTTTGCTCCGCCGAAACCTATCGCATAGGTTCGTCCCATCGTAACCCTTTTCCTACCTTTGACCATCGGAGAGATGAGCGAAGGTAGGAAACGACCGTGCGCTGTACTCTCATTCACTAAAAATAATTTTTATCATGAAAACACACATGCTTAGCGAGCATTTCTCGCTACGAGAGTTCACAGCTTCGGCAACGGCCGAAAAGTATCACATCAACAACACGCCCGATGCCCAGGCCTTGGAGAACATGCGCCTGCTGTGTCGCCAGGTTCTCGAGCCTTTGCGCCATCGCTTCGGCCCCATCTACATCAACAGCGGCTATCGGTGCGAACTGCTCAACAACCTACTGCACGGTGTGGGCAACTCGCAACATCTTTTCGGTGAGGCGGCCGACATCCGCCTGCCTAATGAGCAGACCGGTCAGGCGTACTTCGACTTCATCCTACAGCACTGTCCCTTTGACCAACTGCTCTTTGAGTACAGTCGTTTTGGGCGCATCTGGCTCCATGTGAGTTGCAAGCGTCATCCTGGGGAGAACCGCAGAATGGCCCGAAGGAGGTACCAGGTTTAACGCCTGGAACCATTCTTCTTCTGATTTGTTCAACCACATATATAATAAGGTGTATTTTGCAAAAAAACTTGTTTTCGTCGTGATTTTGTAAAAAAAATCTTTTATTTTTGCATAAGATAGGCATCGCCTCAACAAAGAAAACAAGCTTCCTTTGTTTTCGGCTTGCACTATCTTTGCATAAAATAGGCATCGCCTCAACAAAGTAAACAAACTTACTTTGTACTCGGCTCGCATTTTTTTACAGATAAAACGATCAACAAAGAGACAATATGGAAAAGAAATTGAAACCGGCAACCCTCTGCATCCGCGGAGGATGGAAGCCACAAAACGGAGAACCCGTTCAACCCCCTATTTATCAGAGTACTACTTTTAAATACGATAACACCGAAGAGATGGCACAGCTCTTCGATTTGAAGAAATCGGGCTACTTCTACACCCGTTTGGCCAATCCCACCAACGATGCTGTAGCACAGAAGATAGCCGCTCTCGAAGGAGGCGTGGGCGCCATGCTCACTTCGAGCGGACAGGCCGCCAACTTCTACGCCATGTTCAACATCTGCGAGGCTGGGTCGCACATCGTGGCCTCCACCGAGATCTACGGCGGCACGTTCAACCTCTTTGGCGTGACGATGAAGAAACTGGGCATCGACTGCACCTTCATCGACCAGGACGCATCGGAAGAGGAGATACAAAAGGCTTTCCGCCCCAACACGCGCGCCATGTTTGGCGAAACCATCTCAAATCCGGGATGCCGTGTGCTGGATATTGAGAAGTTTGCGCGCATCGCCCATCGCAACGGCGTCCCGCTCATCGTGGATAACACCTTCGCCACACCCATCAACTGTAGGCCTTTCGAGTGGGGGGCTGACATCGTGACTCACTCTACCACCAAGTACATGGACGGACATGCGGCCGTCGTAGGGGGAGCCATCGTGGACAGCGGAAACTTCGATTGGATGGCGCATGCTGACAAGTTCCCCGGACTGTGCATGCCCGATGACTCGTACCACGGACTGACGTATGCGAAAGATTTCGGCAAAATGGGCTATCTCACCAAGTTGGTGGCACAACTCATGCGCGACCTTGGTTCCATCCCATCGCCGCAGAACGCCTTCTTGCTCAACTTAGGTCTGGAGACGTTGCACCTACGCGTGCCCCGTCACTGCCAGAATGCTCAGCGCATTGCCGAGTTCCTTGAGGCAGATGAGCGCGTGGCATGGGTTCACTACTGCGGACTGAAGAGCGACCAGCATTACGCTTTGGGACAGAAATATTTGCCGGGCGGGTCGTGTGGCGTGATTGCCTTCGGCCTGAAGGGTGACCGTGAGACGGCCGTGAAGTTCATGGACTCGCTGCGCCTCATCAACATCGCCACCCACGTGGCCGACAGTCGCACCTGCGTGCTGCATCCCGCCAGCCACACTCATCGCCAGCTGAGTGACGAGCAGTTGCGCGCGGCAGGTATCGACCCCACCCTCATTCGCCTGTCTGTGGGCATCGAGGATGTGGACGATTTGCTGGATGATATCAAGCAAAGCCTAGGATAAAAAATAATCCTAGAAATCCTAGGAATCCTAGGGGCACTAGGAAAACTAGGACTCCTAGGTATTCTAGGAAATCTAGGTATTCTAGGAAATCTAGGTATTCTAGGAAATCTAGGTATTCTAGGAAATCTAGGTATTCTAGGAAATCTAGGTATTCTAGGAAATCTAGGTATTCTAGGAAATCTAGGAATCCAGGGTTCCTAGGAAACCTAGAAATCTAGGGAAAACCTATTAAAAAAATATTCCCTGGGTGCCTTGCGGGCCCAGGGAATATTTTTACTTCTTTTTCTTCTCAGATAAAATCAAAGGAATGCCTTGTCGGAAAAACTCCTTCTCCTGTCCTTGTTCGAGGATGGCAGCCTGCACAATTTGCATGGTCATCTTTGCCTGTCCCTCCTTTTCATTGTATACACCCATCGAACCGGGGATGTTGTAATAGAATGCCACCTCATACTTCTTGCTCTTCCCATGGTCATCCAACTGGTAGGTCAATCGGGTGGGCTGTATGACAAAGGCAACTGGCGATACGCTATAGAACCCGATGTTGCACTTCAAATCTTGGTCGGGTGCAGTGAGCAGTAGTTTCCGCAAATCGGTGTTGGTCACGTTCTCCGCCAAGGCTTTCGCTGGGAAGTTGTGAATGACCATCGTACTGTCTGTTGTCAGCGACCACGAGATGTCCAGCGTATCAGTGCGGTCAGCGGCACTCTTTATCTCACGCTGTGGATAAATCAGTTTGCCGGTATGCTTACCCTTCACCTTGGCAAAAGCCAATTGTACCTCTTCTTTCGTAATCTTTACCTGGTTGTCTTCGTTGGAGCCAAGACAAGAGGTTAGCGAGGTTGCACCCAGGGTAAGACATGCCGCTAACAGCCATGTCAACTTTACATTTTTCTTCATTTTCTTCATTTTTTTTGTTTGTTAGAATTATCATTGTTTGTCAGCAAAGCAACCCATGTCTTGACCGTGTGAATGACAAGTATGCGTTACTTCTGAAAAATAAACAACCGAACAACGTAAAACATTGCATGAACAAATGTTAAATAACGTAAATAGTGCCCCGTTTTGTTCTCTTTGGTGTTTTCTATTCGGTAGTTTCCTCGTCGTTTTCTTTCTTTTCGGGTGAGAAAATGGTCTCAAAGTCGGTCATGTCGTTCTTCACAAGAATGTCGTACCATTGCAGCAATTTCTTGATGTCGCTGTCGTGCACACGGTCTTGATCGAATGACGGCAGCACCTTGGCGAAATATTCGCGCAGTTGTTTGCTGTCGGCTTTCTTATAGTTGAACGACACCAACTTGTTTTGCTCCTGTTCGCCCACGCTCTTGAGCACCTTCCACAGTGGCACGTCATCGGCGTCGGTGTACATGGCGATGTCGCCCAGATTGGTGACCCTGTCGGTGTAGAAGGCCGGCATGCGACGATGTGTTTCGTCGAGCGATTCGACGATGAGGTTCATTTTTCCGCGTGACACCAATTTATAAAGTCCTGGCTTACCTGCGATTGAAAGAATTGTTTCCATTGTTATTCGTTAATTTTCGTTTGATAGATGATACATGTACCACCCCGCAACCCTGTACACCGTATATTAAAGGATGTGGTTGCGGTGCAGTAGTTCTAAAATTTTCTCTATTTGTTGGGGTAAATTAGCTTTTCCGTCGTTGACGAGTTCCACGTCACTCAGTCGGACCATCTCGTCTTGTGACATCTGACTGCTGATCCACGCCGTGGCCTTTTCGCGGCTGATAGCATCACGAAGCATGATGCGTTCCACACGAATCTGCAATGGTGCCGTGACGCATATCACCATGTCGGGCTTGATGCGGCGGTCGAAATGAGCGTCAAACAAGATGGCGCTCTCAACCCACTGCAACGGCGATTGTAGAAAGTTGATAGCCACAGCGGGGTGAACGATGTTGTTAACCGCTTGCTTGTTGGCCTCTGATGCCAACAGGAACTGGGCGAGCACCGACTTCTGAAGATCCGTTCCCTCGTACACATCCGGTCCCACCAGTTGTATGAGTTGTTGCCGCAGCTGACCATCTTCTCGCATGAGTCGTTTGGCTGCCTCATCACAATCGTAAACGATGATGCCGTGCTGCTTGAGCAATTGGCAGACAAAACTCTTGCCCGACCCGATGCCACCCGTGAGGGCGACAATACTTTTCCTGTTGTTCATCGCACCGTTGGTTGCATGGGTGGTTATTGTTGTTCTACGAGATAATCCACCTGGCTCATTTCCAACCGCGCCTGTCGTACCTCAGCGGGAACGGTTTTCAGGTGCAAGGCGCATTTGTCCGAAGGGTTTGCCTGCAGCTCGTTGTAGTCGACCACCACCTCGAATTGTTTTTCATTGATTTTCCTGAATGCCGTGACACCGATATTGAACAGCACCTTTACCTTGGTTGGGAAGGTGCGCAGGGTTTTACCTTTTGGCATGTTGATGGCCTTGATGGGCACCTCGATGCTCTCTTCGGTGAGGATGTCGGGGAAGAGCCCAATCTTTACCTGCTCCGGGACCGTCTTTACGCCAATGATTTTCTGCAAGTTGACCTTTCGAATCAGCGTGTCCGTGAAATTGGTGATGTTCAGTTTCTCGGTCAGGATGTACGTCAGACTGTCCAGCTTGCTTTGCTGCGCGTACACTGTCACCTTTTCGGGCCAGAAGCTCACGCGTGCCAGGTAGTAGTTCTTGGCGGGTGTCATGGTACCGTTCATGCGTACTGGCAGAGTTTTCGACTGTCCGAAATTGAAGAAGAATTTCAGTTGGTCGGGCTTCAATGCGGTGATTCTGGAAGAAGTGGCCAGGCGTTGGTACAAGATGTTCTGCACGTCGGCCAGGGGTACACTTCCTCTACCTGCACTTTCATTGGCGTAGGTAGAAAAGTTGAGGTTGATGGGTCGTAACCGTCTGCCCGTAAAGTCGCTCATGAAGGCAAATCCTTTGTCGCGTACCGTCATGATGACGGTGTCGGGCATGTTGGTGGTGATGATGATGTTTTTGGGCACGTTGACCAAGCGTATGGGCACAGGAATCTCTTTTTCGTACATCTCATCGAGCGTCATAGAGAGCCAGAACGCCGCACTGAGAAATAGGAAAAACAAAAACACCAGGAATCGCTTGGATACCAAGTCGAGCAAGAAATTCCTGATGGGTGCGGTGATACGCTTGAGTTGCTTGAGCATGTGCGATTGCGGTTAAGCGTTGGTTGTGTTCTGCGAAGCCGCGTCGGCATAAAGGAAGTTGCGGTCTACCTGTACGGTGACGCCGCGCGCGATTTCAACGTCCACCTTGTTTGTAGTGAGGTCGATGCGCTTCACGGTGCCGTAGATGCCGCCGTTGATGATTACCTTTGAGCCTTCCTGCAAAGCGTTTTGGAAGTTGCGTATCTCCTTTTGTTTCTTTTGTTGTGGACGAATCATGAACAGCCACATGATAGCCAGCATGGCTACCATGAAGATGAGCATGCCTGTTCCGCCGCCTGCTGCTTGTGCAGCTAATAGTAGTGTTGTCATATTTGATTGATTAATTAATTTGTATTTCTATTTTGTCTATTCTTGTTCTTCTGCCAGTTGCTCGGTGTTAGGGGTTTCCTCATTCTTGGCAGACCGGCGTTGCTTAGGTTCGAGCATGGGTTTGAGCATTTTGCCTGTTGAGATAAGGTGGCGTGCGATGGCGTCGAGCATGCCGTTGATATATCCGCCGCTCTTTGTGGTACTGTAACGCTTGGCCTGGTTGACATATTCGTAAATCGTCACCGAGACGGGGATGTTCGGGAACGTGAGCATCTCGGCGATGGCAATCTGCATGATGACCACGTCCATGTAGGCCAACCGTGAGAAGTCCCAGTTGCGGCTGGTCTCGCTCATGTACAGCTGGTAGGTGTCGGCATTGAGGATGGTGGCGCGGAAGAGTTTGGTGGCGAAGTTGCGGTCTTCCAGGTCCTTGTATTCGGGCAAGATTTCCTGATCGGCCTTGTTGGCCGGGTCGAACCGCCTGATGGTTTTCAGCACGAAGGTGTCTACTACCTCTTTGTCATCGTTCCAGTAGAGGCTCTTCTCCTCGAGCAGGGCATCCAATTCGGGATTATCCTGAATGAGCTGTTTGTACAGCTTGCGCCATACCTCGCGGTCGGCCTCATAACTGTCGTCCGTGTCGGCCATGTATGCTTGGTAGGTTTCCGACTGTTCAATCTGGTTGCATATCTTTCTAATGAACTCAACGTCATCATCCCAGGTCAGTTTCTGTTCTTCAATGAAGTCGTTGAGCATCTTGTTCTCTTCCAGTTGAATGGCAAACTTGTTGAAGGCGAACTTTTGTGAAGGCATCTCCGTTCCTTCCCTTTCGGCTTTCTGCGTGTTAATTTCCACTCTGTGTCGCTCTTCACGCGAGATGGCCACGATGAGTTGGAGCAGATAGATGTACAAATGGTATGCTTTGGAGAGGCAGAAAAGCAATTCTTTCTCTGCGTTATCCATGTTGTGATTGCCATTCTGGTAGTAGGCGTATGTTAACTGGACTATCTTGGTCCTGATTATTTCGCGATTGATCATCCTTGTGTTCTTTCTATATTTATTATGCAAATGTAGCCTTTTTTTACATGACATGCAAGCAATCTTTCTGGATAATAGCAATTTTTTACAGAAACTTTGCATATCTCAGATAATTCAAGTAACTTTGCAACGCTTTTTTGAGCGCATCAGTGACGCCGACGCATGTCGTAAAAGTAGGGGAGAGGAGCCATGCTCCACCTGCCGCTCTTATTGGCGGCATCGGCCAAGCAGGAGAGTCCTGCGTCTCTGTGTGATGGCGAATTAAGGCAATGAATGTTCAACAACTTAATTTAGAGTAACACATTATGAAAGAGATTAATGTATCGGGTAAGAAGCGTGAAGACCTTGGAAAGAAAGCTTCTAAGCAATTGAGAAAAGAGGGTTATGTGCCCTGTAACATTTACGGTGCAGCACAGGCTGACGGCAAACCGGAAGCATTGGCTTTCGCAGCTCCCATGTCAGAGTTGCGCAAGGTGGTGTACACACCGCATATCTATGTCATCAACCTCAATATTGATGGCGAAAGTCATACCGCCATCTTGAAAGAACTGCAGTTCCATCCTGTGACGGACGCACTGCTCCACGTTGACTTCTACGCTGTGAACGACCAGAAGCCTATCACCATCGGTATTCCGGTGAAGTTGGTTGGACTGGCACAGGGTGTACGCGATGGTGGACGTATGAACCTGTCTATCCGTAAGGTGAACGTTACCGCTCCCTACCAGCGTATTCCAGAACATCTGGACATCGACGTTACCAACTTGAAAATCGGCAAGAGCATCAAGGTGGGTCAGCTGAATTTTGAAGGACTGGAAATGGCTACATCGAAGGATGTCGTGGTATGCTCTATCAAGATGACACGTGCCGCTACCATGTCTACCGACACTGAAACAGCTGAAGAGGGTGAAGCAGCCGCTGAGGGCGAAGGTGAAGGCGAAGCTGCCCCAGCAGAGGCTTAATCAGCCCGTGATAGTCACGATAGTTTAATCAATGGACAAATACTTGATTTGTGGACTGGGAAACCCGGGTGCTGAATACGCGGGAACCCGCCACAACACTGGATTTATGGTATTGGACGCTTTTGCCAAGGCGTCCAATATCGTTTTTGAGGATAAGCGTTACGGCTTCGTGGCCGAAACCAGTCTGAAGGGTCGCAAAATCATCTTGCTCAAGCCCACCACGTTTATGAACCTCAGCGGTAATGCCGTGCGCTATTGGCTCAACAAGGAAAACATTGATCAGCGGCGCTTGCTCGTGGTTTCAGATGATGTGGCTTTGCCCTTAGGCGAGTTCCGCCTCAAAGGTAGTGGCAGCAATGGCGGACACAACGGACTGGGACACATCCAGCAGCTCATCGGACAGAACTATCCCCGTCTGCGCATGGGCATTGGCAACGAGTATCCGCGTGGCGGACAGGTAGACTGGGTGCTCGGTCACTATGATGAGGCTGACATGCAGGTTCTTCAACCCGCCATCGACACGGCGGTGGAAATCATCAAGAGCTTTGTCCTGGCTGGCATCGACATCACCATGAACCAGTTTAACCAACAGGGGAAAAAGAAAGGGGGCAAATAGCCCAATTAGCCCAATAAGGCTAATAGGGCTAATAAGGCCAATAAGCCTAATTAGCCTAATTAGCCCAATAAGCCTAATATGGCCAATTAGCCCAATAAGCCTAATAAGCCCAATAATTACTATGACAGAAACAACCTCCACCACTCCCAACCTTCGTGTCAAGGACACCGGGTCGGCGCGCATTGACAAGTGGCTCTGGGCGGCTCGCATCTTCAAGACCCGCACACTGGCTGCTGATGCTTGCAAGAACAATCGTGTGAGCATTAATGGGGTGAGCGTCAAACCAAGTCATGTCATCAAGCCCGGCGAAACGATTGATGTCAAGAAACCGCCCATCACCTATTCGTTCAAGGTGCTCAAGACCATCGAACAGCGGGTGGGGGCTAAATTCGTTCCACAGATTTACGAGAATGTCACCGATGCCAAGCAGTACGAACTGTTGGAGATGAGTCGCATCAGTGGATTTGTAGACCGTGCCCGTGGAACCGGACGTCCCACGAAGAAAGACCGTCGTAGCATGGATGCCTTCGTCCGTCCGGCTCTCTTTGGATGGGATGAAGATGAATGGGATGAAGATGATGACGATTAATGAGGCGCAAGTGCCAAAAACGATAACAGCATGACAGAACCAACAATCACCACTACATCCCCCTCACGCCCCTGTAACGTTGCCATCTTTGTTTCCGGCAGCGGTACCAATTGCGAGAACATCATACACTATTTTCAAGATTCACCGCTGGTGCATGTCACGCTGGTGTTGAGCAATAAGTCAGATGCCTACGCCTTGGTGCGAGCCGAAAGACTGAACGTTCCTACCGTTGTCGTGCCCAAGGCCGAGTTTGGCAAGGCCGATGAGGTGTTGAAGCTACTCGATGAGCATCACATCGATTTCATTGTGTTGGCTGGGTTCTTGCTGATGATTCCCGACTATCTCATCCAGACTTACCACCGGCGCATGATTAACCTGCATCCCGCTTTGCTGCCCAAGTTCGGTGGCAAGGGCATGTACGGACACCATGTGCACGAAGCGGTGAAGGCAGCGGGCGAAACCGAGACAGGTTTCACCGTTCATTGGGTTAGTTCGGTATGCGATGGCGGAGAGATTATCGCTCAGTTCCACACCCCACTACTCCCATCCGACAGTGTCAACGATATTGCGGAGAAAGAGCACCAACTGGAGATGAAGCATTTCCCGCAAGTGATTGAGCAGGTTGTTCGGGAATTCCTGGGGAGATAGTAGAAATAGCGGTAGTTAGCAGGAGTAACTTGGAGTTAGCGGGAGTTAACGGACATTAGCTTTGCAAATAAATCACTTGTTTGCAACGCTAATGTCCGTTAACTTCTATTTACTCCCCCATAAACTCCCGTTACCTCCCATAATCTTGTTTGCAACGCTAATGTCCGTTAACTTCTATTTACTCCCCGTTAACTCCCGTTACCTCCCATGATCTTGTTTAGCAACGCTATTGTCCGTTAACTTCTATTTACTCCCATTAACTCCCGTTACCTCCCAAGAACTCTCTACCAGTGTCTGCCGCCATGACCCCCTCGGTTGCCCCTACCGCCGAAGCCCCGGTGCGGACTACCAAAGAAACCTCCTCTTTCACGCATGCCTTGGCGTGCCTGGTGGCTGCCAAAGATGTTCAGCCGATAAATCACATGCAGCATGGCATAGCTGTTGATGCTGTTGTATTCGGTGTCGCTGCGCTGCATGGCATCAATGGATCTGCTGAAGTTGCTCTGATTGTTCAGAATGTCGTAGAACTGCAGTGACAGCGTGAGGTTACGCTGTTTCAGCAGACTCTGCGACAACTGCACGTTCCACACCAGTTCGTTGGTGTTCATAGCCTGGTCGTTGTAACCACGTCGACTGTTCTCATGCAAGTCGGTCGACAGGCTTGTTCCCCACGGAGCCGTCAAGTTCACGTTGATACCGTATGAAAAGCGCCATGTGTCCAGATTGCTTTGTTTTTGCAGTTGGTTGCGCGTGTGGTCATAGTTCACCGATCCATTCAGCTCCACTTCCAGCCATTCGTTGCGGAAACTCATCCCCAGACGCTCGTTAACCGATAGCGACCGTGTGGTGTTCTTCTGCGAGTCGGCTTTGCGGTTGAGGCTGATGTACCCCACACGGTTGTTGTATCCCAGAGAAGTCCACGTGTTGATGTTCCACACCCCCGAGGTGTCAATCGAGCAGTTGTACATCAGTCCGCCATTGGCATTCCAGTTGCCGTTGATGTTTTCAGGCCGCGTTGTTCTTCCACCCGTTTTCTCATCGTAAGTCACCTTTTGACTGATGCTGTTGCGCGTGTTGCCATAGTGCAGAAAGCCCATGATGCCTTGCTGATGGTTGTTGATGTAATTGTTGTAAAACAGGCGGAAGCTGTTGGTGAACGATGGCTTCAGTCCTGGGTTTCCCCTTGAGATGTTCAGTGGGTCGCTGTCGTCATAAATGTCCAACAGTTCTGAGATACCCGGTTGCGTGGTGTAGCCTCGGTAGTTGATGCGCAGGTTGCTCACGTCCGAGAAGCGGTAACGAAAGTCCAGGGTGGGGGTCATGTTGGTCACGGTGCGGGTTGTGTCGGCATCCACTCCTTGATAGCGCTGGGTGAATTTCGACTTCTGCGGCTGTACCATCAGTCCCACGTTGAAGTCGTACTTGGTGCGAATCATGCGGAAACCCAGGTTCACCTCGTGCGTATAATTTTGGTATTGCGAGAACCTACTCAGGTCTTCATCCAGATACGTCTCGTAGGGATGTTCCAATCTACTCAGATAACTGTTCCAGTTGCGGTACACAGGATTGAGGCTGGCGAAGAAGTCCTCGCCCAAGTTGCTGAAGTCGTAGGTAGAGCGGTCGCTCTTGCTGTAGCTGTAGTTGAACTTGTAACTCAGTTGCAAAAACGTGGCCTTCCACAGGGGTTCGCTGTAAGTAGCCTGCACGCTGTAGTTCCAATTCTTAGACGGTGTGAGATTGTAGCGGTTGGTTTGGTAGGTCGAGTCGTTGCCCAGCGCATTTTTCACCTTATATAAATGTACGTTGCTCATCGTGAGGTTGTTGTTTTCGCTCTCGTTATAGTGGGCGTCGGCCCTCAAGGTAACGTTGCGACCTTTGTTTCCCAGTCGTCTGTTCAGTTGCAACATTCCGCCGAATCGTTTGTTCTCACCGTAGCTGATGCCACTGTAGTCGCGCCTGTTCACCACCACACTGTCGGCCGCCATCTGGGCCAACGATTCGGCTGCCAATGGGTCGCTGGTATGTAGAAACGGGTCTTCGTTAAACGATGCTGACTGGTTCCAGCTGCGCCCGTCGTTGGTAGAATGACTCAACCTGGGGCGAAACATGATGTTGGTCAGCGTGTCGGGTGTCCATTCCAGTCGCATGTTAGCATTCCAGCTGTTGTTTCGCCCATATTGCTGGTTGATGCTGTTGGAGAACGAACCCACGCGACTGACGAAGTTCTCTGACGAGTTCTTCGTGCCGATGTCACTGTTCGAGTGGTTCCAGCGCACGCTCCCGTCTATTTTCAGCGTGTCTTTCTTTTCGTAGTTCATGTTGAGGCCCACCATTTTGTTGGCGTTCAGTCCGTTTCTTCCTCTTCTAAAGCCTCCCCTGTGCCCAAATCCCATGTCGTTGGTGTTGTTGGCGTTGCCAAAGGTCATGATGCGCAGACCGTCTTTGAAATAAGCCGCCATGAGGCGCTCGGCATATCGGTCTTTGGTTCCCACGGCCAGGTCGACGTTGCTAATCATCCCTTTGTTCATGCCGCGTTTCAAACCAAAGTCAAGCACCGTCTCCTCGTTGCCGTCATCAATGCCCGTCACGCGCGTCAGATCGCTCTTTTCATCATACGCCCTTATCTTTTCTATCGCATTGGTGGGCAGGTTCTTCATGGCCGTCTTGGTGTCACCAACCATGAACTCCTTGCCGTCCACCTTAATCTTTTTCACCTCCTTGCCATTGATGGTAATCTTCCCATCGTCGTCTACCTGTGCGCCAGGAATGCGTCTCACCAGTTCTTCGGCCACCGACCCTTCCGGCGTGCGGTAAGCCGAGGCGTTGTAGATGAAGGTGTCTTTCTTCACCACCACCTTCATGGCCTGGCCCGTGACCTGCGCCTCCTTCAGCATCACGGCGTCGGGACGCATGGCCGTTTGTCCCACCTTTACAGACTCGTTCTTCGTTATGTGGATGTTCTGGATGCTGGTGATGTAGCCAATGCTCGACAGTTTGAGCAGGTACCTGCCGTTGGCGGGAGCCTTTAACGTGTAGGCACCATGCTTGTCAGATACGGCTCCGGTGACAAACGAGCTGTCGGTTTTCAACAACTGTACCGTGGCATGCGTCATCGGCTCGTTCGTTTCTTTATCTACCAGTGTTCCTGTAATCTGTCGTTCTTGTGTCCATGCGGCCATTGATATCATCATCAATGCCAGCAAGGTGAGGAGTATTCGCTTCATGTGTTTAGTTTCGTTTACTTTTCTCATCGGCCATGTTGTAATCTCCATGGTGCCATTCCTATTATATAGGATGTTTAAGACGCAATAAAGTTTAATTTTGGGTGGAAAAAATTATCCCCTTTTAGGTTCTTGTAACAGCTCGTGCCCCTGTCATTTTAAATCGTTAACATTTCGAGTGGTGATTTTTGTCCTTTTTTGTCATCGTACACAAAAAAAACAGTATATTTGCAACATAAACAAATCAAATTACTAACTAATTAATTTGCCATGAAGGTTCATGAATATCAGGCGAAAGCCTTGTTTGCACAGTACCATTTGCCAGTAGACAAGAGTGTATTGTGTCGGACGGTCGATGAGGCCGTATCAGCTTACCAATCCTTAGGAACAGAGCGTGCAGTTGTAAAGGCCCAAGTGCATACAGGTGGTCGTGGAAAGGCTGGCGGCGTGAAAGTTGCTAAAGGAGAAGAACAACTTAGAGAATATGCTTCTCAAATTTTAGGTATGGATATCAAAGGCTTTACCGTCGATCGTATCTTGGTAGGCGAGGCTATTGATATCGCATCCGAGTATTATGTAAGTATTGTCATCGACCGAAAAGTAAAGTCTGCCATTCTGATGTTAAGTCGTGAGGGTGGTATGGACATCGAGTCGGTTGCTAAAAATACACCCGAAAAAATCCACAAGATACCCATTGACCCGCTCACTGGCATGCCCGATTACTTGGCAAGAGAAGCTGCTTTTTGTCTTTTCGATGATAAAGCGTTAGTGAAGCAGGCCGTTCCAGTTTTCCAAAATCTGTACCGTCTCTTCAAAGAGAAAGATGCTTCGTTGGCAGAAATCAATCCGCTGGTAGTGACCAAGAGTGGAGAGGTGAAGGCGATTGATGCCAAGATGACTTTCGACAACAATGCTTTGTATCGTCATCCTGATGTTTTCGAACTCTTTGAGCCTACGGCAGAAGAGCGCAAGGAGCAGGATGCTAAAGACAAAGGATTTAGTTATGTCAACCTGGGTGGTGAGATTGGATGCATGGTCAACGGTGCTGGACTGGCCATGGCAACCATGGATATGATTAAGCTGTATGGCGGTAATCCTGCCAATTTCTTGGATATTGGTGGTAGCTCTAATCCTACGAAGATTGTCGAGGCGATGAAACTCTTGCTCAGTGACAGTCATGTACGGGTGGTTCTCATCAATATCTTTGGCGGTATTACGCGTTGCGACGACGTAGCAAAGGGATTAATCGAAGCGTTTAAGATGCTCGATACTGACATGCCAATCGTTATCCGACTCACTGGTACCAACGAAGCGGAGGGTCGCGAGCTGTTGAAAGGAACCAAGTTCCATGTGGCTAAAACCATGAGCGAGGCTGGTAAAAAAGCTGTAGAGCTGGCTCAACAGTGCATGAACAAATAAGATATCTAACCATGTTAAATCTATAAAGCGATGAGTATTTTAATTAATCACGATACAAAGTTAATTGTCCAAGGAATTACGGGACGCGATGGCAGTTTCCATGCCACGAAAATGAAGGAGTACGGAACCAATGTGGTAGGTGGAACTTCGCCTGGTAAGGCTGGACAAGAGGTTGCAGGGATTCCTGTTTTTAATACGGTAAAAGATGCAGTGAAAGCTACGGGTGCCAACACTTCGGTGATTTTTGTGCCGGCAGCTTTTGCCAAAGATGCCATGCTCGAGGCTGCCGATGCCGGCATTCAGTTGATTATTTGTATCACAGAGGGCGTACCAACGTTGGATGTTGTTGAGGCTTATCGTTACATCTCCGATAAAGGAGCCAAGTTGATAGGTCCTAACTGCCCGGGATTGATTTCTCCTGAAGAAAGTATGGTGGGCATTATGCCAACCAATATCTTTAAGAAGGGGCACACGGGTGTGATTAGTCGTAGTGGAACATTAACCTATCAGGTGGTTGCTGACCTCACAGCTGCTGGCTTTGGACAGTCTACCGCAGTGGGTGTAGGTGGCGATCCTATCGTGGGTTTGTATTTCCAAGACTTGTTGGAGATGTTCCAAAACGACCCAGAGACAGACAGTATCGCCCTTATCGGTGAGATTGGTGGCGATGCAGAAGAGCGTGCAGCCGACTATATCAAACAGCATGTAACCAAACCCGTGGTGGCTTTCATCTCTGGACGCGAAGCTCCGAAGGGCAAACAAATGGGACATGCGGGTGCCATTATTTCCAGTGGTTCGGGAACGGCTGCCGAGAAGATAGCAGCTTTTGAAGCCGCAGGCGTGCCAGTGGCTCGCGAAACCTGCGAAATTCCTGCCTTGTTGAAAGAGCGCATGTAACAGTTGTAAATATCTGAGAATGAGTAGGATAAGCTAACGTGTAACGCTTACCTTTCCTACTTATTCCGGATGTTGAAACAAAAGCATAGAGTTAAGCCCCTTAAAGCATGTAGATTACACGCTAATCTGCATGCTTTAAGGGGTTTCATGCAATGAGTTTGTTTGGAGAGGGAGAGTGGGGGAGAACTTTCCTTTTTTTTCCTCCCTTCGATCATGGCATTCTTGTTCTTGCTGATTTGGACTGCCATGAACTAAAACATATAGCGGAAGCAGCCGTGGGCATCATGCCATGGTGGTGGTTCTTCCGATGAAAGCGATACGTTTTGCATGACAAGCGAATGGCATTTAACGGAAGAATCTTATTTTACATCAGCCTAATTGTGGACCAAAGTGCCGATAGGTTCGCCTTCCAGCACCTTCTTCAGGTTGCCAACCACATCCATGTTGAACACATAGACCGGCAGGTTGTTTTCCTTGCACATAGCCGTAGCGGTGAGATCCATCACCTTCAGATGACGGTTATACACCTCATCAAAGGTGATTTCGTCAAACTTCGTGGCCGTGGGGTCTTTCTCCGGGTCGGCTGTGTACACGCCGTCAACGCGCGTACCTTTGAGCATGACGTCGGCTTCAATCTCGATGCCACGCAGCGAACTGCCTGTGTCTGTGGTGAAATAGGGCGAACCTGTGCCGCACGAGAAGATGCAAACCAGTCCGTTTTCCATCGCCTCAATGGCCTTCCATTTGTTGTAATACTCGCCAATAGGCTCCATGCGAATGGCTGTCATCACCTTGTTTTTAACGCCAATCGCACCCAGTGCGGAACTCAACGCCAAGGAGTTGATGACCGTAGCGCACATACCCATCTGGTCACCCTTTACGCGGTCAAAGCCTTTCTGCGACCCGCTCAGTCCTCTGAAAATGTTTCCGCCACCGATGACGATGCTTACTTGCACGCCCATGTCGTGCACTTCCTTGATTTGTTGGGCATAGTCGGCGAGCCGATTGGGGTCGATTCCATAGCTCTGACTGCCCATCAGGCTCTCTCCACTCAACTTCAAGAGTATACGTTTAAACTTTACCATGTTGATTATAAATGATCGTTTGATTGATTCTGTTTTAAAAAATAGCGCAAGCCGAATACAAAGAAAACTTGTTTACTTTGTTAAGGCGCAGCCTATTTTATGTAATAAACTCCACCTCTTTAAGATAGTAGCCTCGCATGCGCCCATCGGTATCTTTCAACACCAATCGCCCATCGGGTTCCACCGTCACGATGGACGCCTGGAAACAGCCCTCACGGTCGCGATAAGGATGCACGCCCTCCCGTTGATACAGCGCGGCATGATACTGGTTGGAGATTTCGTCGAACGCTTCTTCTTCCAAGCGATTGTAATAATGCTCGAAAGCTTTGATAAGTTGATGAAACAGCTTGTCGCGGTCCAACTCATGTCCCATAATCTGCGCTAAGGACACAGGATTGGGCGCATTGCTCTCAAATACCGTCTGATTGACGTTGAGGCCCACTCCATAGACACAGCGTTGAATGACCTGTGCGTGTACACTCAACTCGATGAGCGTGCCACTCAGTTTGCAGTCTTTCCAGTAGATGTCATTCGGCCATTTAAGGGTAATATCGTCAACATATTCGTCTAACACGGCTTTAATGGACAAAGCACCAGCCATTGACAAAAAGAATTGACTTTTTACAGGCAGCTTTTGTGGATGAACCAGCAGGGAATACAGCAAATTTTTCCTTGCCTGACTTTCCCAACCATTCTGTCCTTGTCCCTTACCGCTCGTCTGGTAATCGGCCTGTACGACCACCAGATCATCGTTGAAACAATCAGCGTGTTCGCAAAGGTACACATTGGTAGAGTCTACCTCATTGAGTTTGACCAGTTTGATACGCATTTTTGGTTATAACAATACAGGGTTGAAGGCATCTTCGAGGTGCTCGATCTGCATGTTCTCGGCTGTCGATCCCACGATGGAAATGACGTCAAAGCGCAGCTCCTCTTGTATGTCAAACATCTTTACATAAACATCGGCCGCGATACCGAGATTCCTCATCTTTTTCTCATCAACGGCATCGGCGGGCAAGGCAACCTCGTCTGACCGACGTGTTTTCACCTCGACAAACACACAGGTAATGCCATCGGGCGACAACGCGATGATGTCTATCTCGAACTTGCCATGCCGCCAGCCACGCTCGCGGATGGTATATCCCTGCTTGTGCAGGTAATCGACGGCTGTATCTTCGCCCCATTTCCCAAATTTGTTGTGTGTAGCCATGTCCTGATGCTCCCTAATGATGTGTTGCAAAAATACGGTTTTTCTTCCACACATCAAAAAGAATGTTGTAAATTTGCAAGCACACAAACAGACACGACCATGACAGACGACGAACAACGCAAACAAGACGAACAGTTTATGCAAAAGGCACTGGCAGAGGCTCATGCAGCCTACGATGAAGGAGAAATACCCATTGGTGCCGTCGTTGTGTGCCAAGGTCGCATCATCGCACGCGCACACAACCAGACAGAAACCCTGAACGACGTCACGGCGCATGCGGAGATGCTGGCCATCACGGCCGCAGCGGCTCAACTTGGCGGCAAATATCTGCCCCAATGCACTCTCTACGTCACCGTTGAGCCTTGTCCGATGTGCGCCGGTGCCATGGGGTGGGCGCAGGTTTCACGCATTGTGTATGGGGCCGGCGATGAGAAACGGGGCTACCAGCGGTATGCGCCAAACGTGTTGCATACCAAGGCCACGGTCACAGGTGGCGTGCTGGAAGAGGAATGCAAGCAGCTAATGCAACAGTTTTTCAAAGCAAAACGATAAAACGTGGCAGGGCTGAGCTGGCGCAAAGTCGTTTCAACAAGGAGAATGAGCGGTTTCAATAGGGTGATTGAAGCGCTTGACATCAATAAAAAATCCTCCTACTCGGACTAATCCGAGCAAGAGGATTGATATGTATAGTTATTGCTTCCCAGCAGACGCATGTGCGTTATTTCTGGGAAAGAGCCGTGTTCTCGACACACTCTCATTCATTTATAGGCAATGTTGTTTAACAACAAATGCAACAAATGAAAAACAAGACAATGAACGCCGGCGTTTTGCAAATAAAACAAATCTGCCGACATCAACATGCTGGCTGAAGCCTCGTTTTTTGCTAAAACAAGACTTCATGTATAACAAAGTGAAGTCTAAACCCTACAAGGACATTTGTATATTTTTAGTTGCTCATAAATTGAAATGGAAGGGCATAGAACCTGAAGTGCACAATCCTTACATTCCAATTTCTTATTTCGTGTGAAATACCAATAGCAGTCTTGTGAACCAACCCAATTATTAATAATACAAGCAAGGTCTTGATTTTGTAAAGACTCAATTTGCTGATTTACACAATAGACCATCCTATCATAATTGATTGTTATATGACCAAAGTATGATGAATTTATGTAATCTTTCAAATAACAGTCTTTTAGATTTTGATTGATTTTAAGAACCTCGTCTTTGGTTATAACCATTTGTGGCTGTAGGGTAATATTCTTTTCATCCAAGAATATAGGACATAATACTATATTTTCTTTTGCACCCGTAAGCTTGTCTAAATCAGAATTATTTGTTACAATATATTTTAGGATTAACCTTTCTTCTCTTAAGTTTATAATATCTAAGGGGGTAGCTGAATCGATAAGCAATTCTACCATTATTGTTCTATACTTGCGTAACATATCTTGTATATGTTGAATCGGATAAGCCAAGTAATGGACTCTAAAAACAACAAGTATGTTTCTTGTTTGGGCAAGATTTAAAATTCTTTCCAACTTATCGCATGAAATTTCTCCAGACAAGACAATTCTTTCCAGGTCAAAAGAAATAAGTTGCAGTAATATTGTGTCTATGTCAATCTCTGTATGATTAACGCTTGGATACTCTAATTGCTTGTAAGCAAATGAATTGATATTTATAGACAATGTATTATTAAGTAAGAAAGTGATAGATTTCAACATCATATTTGTATATGATGCCAAGTTGTGCCCTAAAGCTTTTTTTTCTTTATTTAAGGAGGTCATTATTTGTAATCCTCGTTTTGGGAAATAAGGCATTGACTTGTTTGGTTGTATGAAATATCCGACTCTGTTGTTGGCGATTTTTTGCAAAATAGACTTGTTGTCATCGCAATCATCTATATAAGCGAATTGGTTTAATGTATTGACGGCTTTATATGGGACGGTTATATCCCTCATATATATGCTTCTAAATGTTATTGTATCATATATGAGCAATTCTTTTGATGTTGCCTTGATATAGCAATGTGGAAAAATTATGTACAGTCTGTTCATTTTATTATAATGTTTTTTTCAACCACTTCTATTATGTCAGGATGGGACTCTATGTATGATACAGCATCTGACAATAGTTTTGCGAATTTACTTTTTGAAGTAAACTCATCACATTTACCATTGCTGTAACAAAAAGAACATTTAGTACAACAAAATTGCATGTAGCATTTCTTGCATAAAGATGAAACTTCTGCGATTCTTTTCATAAAACCATTTGCTACCTCATTGCAATCAATATGAACACAGCCACTATTATCAATATGTCCTAACGGTGAATCCCTATTGACTTTTTCACATGGATGTATTTTCCCATTATAGCTTACGAAAAGTCGTTTTGAAAATGGAATACATGTACCAGTTGGCAAGGTACTATTCTCTATACTTTCATCTACGAGTAGCTCACTCTCTTTTCTAACTGAATTGTTCAACAACCTTGTAGTAAAAACCAAAATTCGATTAAAGAGCGGATTTTGAGTGATTAAACTTGGAACCAACTCTATATCCTCTGGAATTTCAAAAGTTTTAAGCATAGATAGAATTCTGTTTCCATCTTTTGCATCCTCTGTAGGAACATGAAGGGGGCTAAAATTCGGCGTTGTGTTAAATTGCATCTTAAACCAATCAACAATTTCCCTTACATCACTTTTATTTGTGAAAACCGCATTATAGCGAAATGTTGCGAACCATTCTGAATATAAATTCTCAACACACTTCAAGTTCATCATTACGATGTCAAACGAAGGTTTCCCTTTAGGAGTTACTCTATAAGAGTCGTTTTCCTTGTTGCCATCAAGACTAATTAGCATTTTGAATTTGTGACGTGACAAAAAATCTGCATATTTTGATAGAAGCATTGCATTTGTTGTCATTGTAAAAAACAATGAACGGTTGCGAAATTCTATACGTTCTGCATATTCTACAATTTGGCGCACTACAGCGAAATTCATCAATGGCTCACCTCCATAGAAACTAATGGCAAAAGGTTCTTTTGGTGCATTTGATAGAGGTTCTTTCTGAAAAAGAATTGCCAAATAATCAATTATGCCTTTGGCTGTTTCAAATTTCAGATTCCCCAACATACCTCTTCGGCTATCAAATGTGTCATATCCTTCGCTATAGCAACAATATTCGCAACTAAGATTACAGAGTGTTGTTGTCTCAAATATGATTTGTGACAGTTTTACCAATACTCCTTGTATAGTATTCCCTGTTATATAACTATCAAATGATGAAGTATATTTATCAAGATATCCATATTGCTTTAACTGCCGAAAGGTTTCGTCTCCTTCCTTTCTGTCGTTTGAAATTATATCGTACATATTCTTTGATACTGGCAATATTGCCTTTTTCAAAGGACTATACAAATAATAATTTTCGTTTTGAGTTTGAAATACTATCGCTTCCATATGCGTAAAATAAGGAAAGCCAAAGTGTTAAACAATGGCTCTCCCTAATTAGTGATTCTTTAATCAATGTTCCAACTTCCAGCAGAGGCAACATCGTCGCACATTGTAACTTCGCCTTCTCTGATGAAACACTCACAAGGACAACAACAGTTGCTAATGCGAACAATATGTCCTTTTTGTCCAACAACTCTTAATCTATTTTTGAGTTGTTTGTTCTGCTCTTCTATAACAGACAGTTTTAAAACTCCCATAAATATTTCTTTTAACCCCTTTTGTTGTGTACAAGTCAATCGCAGGGGTATTGCGTTTCGACTTGCTTGTGTATTGCTGTTAAATATTCATCCATAGGAATGTATATATCCGAGTTGGTATAAAGTGCATCAGTAAAAGTCTTTGGAAAGGCTGTATAACCGATTAATGCCCCTCGGAGCATATATCCATACTCTTTACTATCAATGCCTCCATTTTGGGCATATCGGTCAATTTGGTCAAAACCAAAAGGTTTGATAAAGAAAGCCATCAAGGATTTCAATACAAACAAGTTGGCGGGAATGCTAAATGATGAGCATTGGTTGTGCTTGTATGACCAAAATTCCCGAAGAGTGCTAAGTATTTGCTTGCCTTTTTCTGTGTTAGAGCATTCTAAGCACTTATATTTGTTGGCTGATTCAACAATAAGGCTCAATACAACTTCGTCAGACAAGACTCTTTGTTTGCATATAAGAGCTTCATTCATTATGACATCAAGAAATACTTTTTCTTCATCAGAATTCAGTACATCAATGCTTATAGTTAAGTTCTTTAACGAAAAACAAGAGTAATCAATGTTTTTGTTTGCCTCACCAGATACTTTTGCTTTACCGATAAGTTCATTCATAATATCACTAACACGTACAAACAAAGCTCCTAAAGTCGTATCATACATAGATGAGCCGGATTCTATGTTCGTTATCTGTTGTTTTATATCTGCAATCTGCTGCTTTATAGACTTAAATTCGTAATTTTCATTTTCGTATTTTTTGATTTCTTGTTTGAGATGCTTTTTACGGTCATATTCCCAAGTTCCCTTTTTGAAATATTCGCGTGTTTTTCCCATTTTGATACCATTATCACGTTCTTTCTTTTTTATAGAATTAAATTCTTCTATCCAATCAGAAATACCATCGTGACATTCCATGCTATAAAGTTTGCTCTCGAGTGCATCCTTTTTTGTTATTAAGTAATCTCTTTTGTTTGTACTATTTGCTTGTTTATTCTGAGATATTTCTTCTGCACGAGCTTTTGCCAATTTGACAATTTCAGAGAAATGTTGCATAAGAATATCAAACAAGTTCGTCCTTGTCTTAACAGTGCCATTATATATTCCTTTAGCTGTTTGGATTAAAGAAATATATTTACTCTCATTTGAAACAGCGATTTCAGAAACCATAACTTGTGTATTTAATCCAGCAAATGAATTTTTTAAATCACGCAATATACACATTAGTTTTTGTTCTTGGGGATTTTTTGCAAATGCCATTGCACGAGTAAAGGCAACAATCATCCCCTTTAATCTATCATAAATACAGTCTTGTGCAACATATTCTTGAAGTTGAAAAGATATGGCATTTGCTATTTTTCCTGTGGATATAGGCAACGCATTGCTCGTCTTTACGATAAATTCAGACTTGTACTTTTCAATACATTTTACTTCAAACAATATTTGCGATTCTGCAACAAGAGATTCCAGTAAATCTCTTGAAGAGAACAGAAAAGCAATAGCTCTCTTTTTGTAGTAGATTGTCTTATTGTACGTAAATAGAGTTTTACTATTTTTGACAGGAGATATATTTGATTTGTCTAGAATTTCATCATTAACTCTCAAGACATAATCACCATTAATTTCCTTTGTTGACAAAAGTAGATAATTAGCCCTTTCATTTGTTCCATCTAAATAACGGCTCAAATTATTCCCATATCCTCTGACTTGGTAGAAAGAGAATGGAGATATACTTTCTGAAACGAAAGATTCCAGTAAGTTCCATGAGTTTGTACTTATATAATAAAACATAGGTCTAATTATTTTCAAATTCAACTATATTTTCCTTTGAAACATCTTTCAAAAAGGATGTTCGTTTTCCAGTGTAGGAGATATACAGATTGCGTGAAGAACGAGTGCATGCCACATAAAAAGCATTTCTTTTACAAGTGTTCGCCTCATTAGCAAAAGGCACAAAGACATTATCAAATTCAGACCCTTTTGCTGCATAGTATGTCAGGATGCATGGTAGGTCATTGTTTGAAAAATCCAATGTGTTGATAGTTCTAAATGGAACTACATTTCCTGTTCGATAATGCACTTGTGTATTTACTCCTCTTTGATTCAGAAAATCATTTACTTCACGTACATCACTCTCGTCAGGAACAAGAATTGCGACATCATCTAAATCTTCCATTTTTATTCGATTTAATATGCCCTCCAATTCTTTCTCTCTGGATGAGTATTTAGTGATAATCGGTTTGGGATAATTAGGATAGTCGCTGCTACCACCATCTTTCATGTTATTTGTAAGCAAGTCTACCTTGACATCTTGAATTTGCTGAGCAACTTTGGCAATAGTCTTTGGCAAACGATAATTATACTCCAAAGAAAATCGTTTGTAACCAAGCGTATTAGCAATGTCATCTATTGAACTTCCTTTGAAGTTCATTTGCTGAACGGAATCACCAAACAAAGAAAGGCTTTTACCTTTACGTGTTATTATTTGGCCTCGATAGTCTGATATATTAAAGTCTTGTGCCTCATCAACAATAAGATAATCTATCTTATCTTCTGATTGCTTATACATTGTTCCACTCGGTATTAGTTCAAATTTATCAGTGTCTGTCACACTGAAATCTGATAAATATGGTATTTCTTTGAACCAACTAACCCTGCGTCCAAAGGCTGAGTAAAATTTATAATCCACCCAATCAGCAAAATCTATTCCATAAGTTGTTTTGTCCTTTCCAGTACGTTCAAACTTTCTGACATTTAAATCATTTACCAGATAGAGGGTGTTCCTATTGCCTTTTTCCCAATATACATCTCCTGTTAGATCAAAGCCACGATTAGTCCAAGCCCATTCGTATGCAATGCGATCTTTGTCCAAACCGAGAGCCTGCATTCCATAAGCTATCATTCTTTTCAAAGCCACAGTAAAAATAACTATGGCGTAACTTCCTTTGTTCTTTGCCTGTAGTGCACGATGGATAGCAAGATTAGTTTTTCCACTACCTGCCGCACCTTGTACTATGATATCTTCGTCAATACTTTGTACGATGATTTTTCTTTGAGAATCATCTAAGTTTGATATAAACCACTTTTCTAATCTCATGCCATTTCCATTAGAACAGCAGCTCCACTCTGTGTTGTTTAACTGATTAATGTTTTGAATACATACAAAAAAGCGCGGAGCCTGTTCTGTCACCCGTTCCACGCTATAAAGGCTCTCGCATTGCCCGACAAGTCGAAACGAGCAACGCCAATACAACGTCAAATCTCATGCAACATTCAAAATGATAATAAAAACGTGCGTAAATACTAATATATACAGCATATAGCAGGTATTTAATAAAGTGTGTATTTTGTTATTTATTTGTTACTTTACCATTTGATTTTATAATTTATCATAGTAAATGGTTCGTAATTGGTTCTTAATTTGGGTAACAAATCCAATTATTTTTCGTATCTTTGCACCGTGAGTAACAAATCTCGCAAAATGACAATAAGTAGAATAAATAACAAAGTAACATGAGAAGTAACAATGAACCTGTGCGCATACGCTACAAGGATTTGGCGAATGGCACAAAGTCGATTTATCTCGACACTTACAAAAGTGGAAAGAGGTCGTATGAGTTCTTGAAGCTTTATCTGCTTCCTGAGGACGATGACAAGGCTAAGGCTGTCAATGCCGAGACCTTGCAGAAGGCAGAAGTTATCAAGAACCAGCGAGTGCAAGAAATCCTATCGGGAAAGTTGGAAATAGTGAAGGCTTCTTTGGAACATCCGGCTTCTACAACTACTACAAGCAAGAAGACTGCACGAGTAAGCAAGAAGGAGAATGGCAATACTGCTAAAACAGGCAAAAGTACCCAAGGAAAGGAACGTGAGGCAAACGAATTCGTCGGAGCCGTTTCTGGCAGAGAAGGACACCAATGGAAGTTTATTGACGATGACGGTGAGGACAGAGCCATAGATGGAACAATCAAAAAACATAGAGGCAGACCCAACAAGCGTGAAGCTGTCACTCTTCGTTTCAAGAACCTTGCCAACGGCAGCAAGTCGCTCTACTTCGACATATATTATAATGGTGAGCGCAAGTACGAGTTTCTGAAGCTCTATATCAACCCAGAGATTACCGAGGCTGACAAGCAGAATAATGCCTTGGTCATGGAAACCGCAGAGCGTCTGAAAGAACGCAAGACGCGAGAGGTTGTCAATGGAGAGACTTTCACGGATCCTTCTGACGAGCTGAACCAAGTGGAGAAAGTTGAGGAATACACCAGTTCTGTGATAGTCCGTAGTCGCAAGATGCGCAATGGAGACCGGTCCCTCTTCCTTGATATATATTATGGTAAGGGGCAACGTGCCTATGAGTCAGTTGGTCTTTACCTTCGTAAGGATGACAGCGAGGAGAAACACAAGGAAATCTGGAAAGAAGCTGAGAAAAAGGCCAAGGAACGCATGAAGGCATTGAAGGACGGAACCTTTGAGAAGCGTGTCGGCAGAAGAGGCTACAAGCCGCATGGAGAAGATCCAGATGCCAACGTGGACAAATACAAGGAGTATCTTGCCACTAAGAAGGTGAAGACAGAGATTGCCGTTGCAGAGACTGAGCGCAAGAGAAATTCCAAGACCAAGGAGCCTGTGAGAATCCGCTTCAAGGAACTTGCCAACGGCAACAAGTCGGTCTATCTATCCATCAATGTCAATGGTCGCCGAACCTACGACTATCTGCGTCTCTATCTCATTCCAGAGGTTGATGCAGCTGCCAAGGAGCAGAACAAGCAGACGATGCAAGCGGTGTATGCCATCAAAGCACAACGCATCATGAGCATCACTAACGGCATCGCAGGGCTCAAAGACAAGTCGAGAATCAAAATGCGACTTGTGGATTGGTTGGAGATATTCCGTGACGCACAAGTGGAGCGAGGAAGACAATCTGCCCGAAACTGGGTAAACAGCGTGCTGAATGCAGTGAGAGAACATTCGCCAAATGTGACACTCGCAGAGATGACCAAGGAATACTGCAATGGTTTCATGGTGTTCTTGTTGAACGACTATATCACCTACAAGCACACCCATCCGTCCAAGTCCACAGTGATGAACTATCTCAAATGCCTCAAAGCAGCCTTCAACATGGCTATTGAGGAAGAGATAATGGACGACAATCCCGTATTGCGTCTTCGCATGGATGTTCTGAAAGGTGGCGGTACCAAGCGAGAGTATCTGACAGTTGACGAGGTGAAGAGACTGATTGACACCCCTTGCAAGCGTGAGGATATCAAGGCGGCGTTCCTGTTTTCATGCTTCTGCGGACTCCGTATCAGTGACGTGAAGAGTTTGAAGTGGAAAAACATCATCACCGAGGGTGACAAGACACGAGTTGAGATATTACAGTACAAGACCAAGCAGCCCCTCTATCTTCCTCTCAACAAGCAAGCCCTTCGTTGGATGCCTGAGCGTGGATCTGCGAGTGACGAGGACAATGTGTTTCCAACACTGCCAAGCAAGAACTACGACTGCATTCCAGAATGGAGCCGTGCGGCAGGTATCAGCAAGCATGTGACCTACCATGTCTCAAGGCACACGTTCGCCACGATGGAGCTGACCATGGGCGCAGATCTATACACTACAAGCAAACTTCTCGGTCATACGGAGGTGCGTACGACACAAATTTACGCAAAAATCATCAATAAGAAAAAGGACGAGGCTGTTTCCCTATTGGACAGTGCGTTCGAAGAATAAAAATGGAACATAATAATACATCAAACAACCAAGGACGAGACGATTCCTCGTTCTCTCTTTTTACCCCAATGTAATGAATGCACCTTCGCTAACGGTGTAGGTGGCATTTGTGGTACCAACAAATTGTGGCTGTTCTTCAAGGAAGCCCATGAGTGCTATCAGACGGAAGTAATAGGATGCGGTAAACTATATCACCGCTACAAAAAGGATTTCCTCAACAGCCATTCCTATACGGACTGCCAGTATGCGGCAGGAAAGAACGAGCACAAGAAGAACTTCTACATCATGGAGGAGTTTCTTGAAGAACGTGAGGACTTAGTAGTCATATTCTTTACCAAAGTGGATTTCGAGTATCATGACTACAAGGCTCTTCATCACAAGTTCAACACCACGGAGCCGCCTCCAAACGGTCAGTATCTCCATGGTAAACCACCGTCAATATTACAAACAGCACAAGAAACCAAACCGAAACAGGACTTTCAATGTTACTTTGATTCTACTCAGTTGAACCTCATTGCGCGCCATGCCAATGAGGTTCATTTGTTCTCAGCCGATGTGTCGGAAGAGGATATGCGAAAACTCTTCTCGTGCCAAGTCTGCAAGCAACTAAAGGCGAGAAGTAACAGACGTGTGGCATTCTTCTTTGACATGCTCTGCAGCAAGAACTTGATTTGCAAGCAATGGCAATCGGTCATTGCCAAGCATAAACTCATTCTGTCTTCATCAACAGACAAGCCACTTACAACAACCAAGCTGTCCTCAGCAACCAGTGATGCCAAAAGTACCAACGCCAGTATCTATGAGGCTATCCGCAAGAAAGTGCAAGAAATAGCAGATTGCGGTAAAAATGACAGCAAGGACACCATCTGACAGATGAAAACCTTGACAGTTGGCTTGATAGTCGGTTGACAGTCAAGCGCACTTCCATCCGATTGGGCAGAAATGCCCTTACCTTTGCCCTCCGTAATCAGAAACCTGGTTATGGAGGGCGACCTCGTTATGTGTAACGATAAATAAAATTACGACAATGATTGGACAGACAACAAATCAGGCAAACAATCCACCAAAGGATGGCACTATCCTACCGCTAACGATAGACGTGGATAAACACGAGTTGACAGAACAAGAACTGGCAGATATGACACCAATGAGACTTGCCGAGCGCATTCAACAAATGGAAGAAGCATTCAAGCTGCTTGGACCAGTGGAGGATGTGCTGAACCGCATCAAGTGCTTGGAGAAATGGCTCTTTGCAGGAAAAGACGTGCTCACCCTTGACGAGGCAAGCGTATTCCTTGACGCTTCAAAGAGTCAGCTTTACAAACTGACACGTACCTTTGCCATTCCCCATTACAAGCCAAACGGCAAGACCATCTATTTCAGCAAGGAAGAACTGGTGGAATGGATCAAGAAGCACCCTGTGAAAACAAAAGAGGTGTATGAGCAGGATGCCATACGCTATGTGATGAACAAACCTTTGAAGAGCAGATGACGATGGAAGAAATGAACGACATGAGCCTCTTTGAAGGCGCAGCGGACAATGCTGATTTGTTGGAAAAGTTGCTGAAGGCATCGCTTATCCATGCGGACGAGACCTACCAGACACCGCCACAGATAATATGGGTGGACAACTCGACCATAGCCACGCTTGGCAACTTCAGTGCCTCCACAGGCAAGGCGAAGAGCCGAAAGACATTCAATGTGTCGGCATTGGTGGCAGCCTCGCTCGCAAACGGAAAGGTGCTGCAATATACGGCAAAACTACCCGATGACAAGCGTAAGATACTCTACGTTGATACGGAGCAGAGCCGTTTCCACTGTCACAGCGTGATGCAGCGCATCCTCCGGCTTGCAGGATTGCCCGACAACATGAACAGTGAGAACCTTGTGTTCTTCGGACTGCGAGAGTACAGTCCCAACCTCAGACTGCGGTTGATAGAATATGCTTTGCAGACACAAAAGGGGTTTGGCTTGGTCATCATTGACGGCATAAGGGACTTGATGCTCGACATCAACAATCCGAGCGAGTCCGTCCATATCATCAACAAACTGATGCAGTGGTCAAGCCGCTATGACCTGCACATACATTGTGTCCTACACTTGAACAAGGGTGATGACAATGTAAGAGGTCACATAGGAACGGAACTCAGCAACAAGGCTGAGACGGTACTGGTGATAAGCAAGAGCAATTCGATGGCGAATGTGAGTGAAGTGAAACCGCTCAACATCCGAGACAAGGACTTTGCGCCCTTTGCGTTCCAAATAAACAAGGAGGGACTTCCAGAGATTGCCAAGGACTATGTGGTTGACTCCACCACAGCCAAACAGCCGAAGATGACAATAGCCGACATTACCGATGAGCAGCATGACAAGGCACTTGGAATGGCTTTTGGCAAGAAAGTGGTGTCAGGTTATGAGAATGTGATAAACGCATTGACGAAAGGATATACAACTATTGGTTTTGCCAGAGGTAGAACAGTGATGTCAAAGTTGCTGACCTTCCTATTGAAGAGCAAACTGGTGGTGAAGTGTGGCAACAACGAGTATTGCAGAATGAAGGATTATCCTTCGTTTCCGCTGCTTGAAGAGCAGGAGGTGAAGAAGTGAGGATGAAGCGAAAATCACTTCAAAAACCACTTCATTCACCTCGGTGTATATATAATAGTAGAACGGACGGATTTTGTGAAGTGGCATCATATTTAACTACATGGACATACGACAAAATGACTTCACAAAACCGTTCATTCACTCTGGTGTATATATAATAAGCGCACGAATGAACAAAAAATGAATGAAAGATGAACATACAACAAGCAAAGGAAATCAAACTCACGGACTATCTGAGCGCATTGGGACATCAGCCCAAACGATGCAGCAAGTCCACATCTTATTATCTGTCGCCATTGCATGCGGAGACAAAGCCATCGTTTAAGGTGAACTTCAGCCGAAACCAATGGTATGACTTTGCTCTTGGCAAGGGTGGCAACATCATTGCTCTTGCCCAACTTCTCTACAATACGGATGATGTGGGTGCTGCATTGCAGCATATAGCAGCAGACATGAACAACCCAAAGTCCACAAAGGCAAAACCTCCCATGCCGACACAAGTAGAGACAGACAAGATGGACAAGGTACATATCCAAGAATTGTCCTACCCTGTGCTTATGTCGTATCTGCGTTCACGCCATGTGGATGCGGACATAGGTAAACGCTATTGCAAGGAGATCTGGTACACGTTTAAGGGCAAGCGGTATTTTGGTATAGCCTTTCCAAATAACAGGGATGGTTATGAGCTGCGTAACCCATATTATAAAGGTTGTTTGGGCGAGAAAGACATATCCTTGATACATTCACAGCAAGTTGGAGTGCAGGACAGATGCTGCATCTTCGAGGGGTTTATGGACTTTCTTTCGTACAAGACTTTGGAAAAGCGAGGCGACAATGTGATTTGCATACAAGAACCATGTGATTATATCGTGCTGAACTCTATCAGTAGCCTTGGGAAATGCATGGAACGATTGGCGTGTTATACTGCTATCCATTGTTATCTTGATAATGACAAGGCAGGACTTCTGGCAACAGAAAGTATCAGGGAACGTTACCTCAAAAAGGTCTGCAATGAAGCCATGCGATATGCAGAATATAAGGACGTAAATGACTATCTAATAGGCAGGAGATCCATAAATATAGCTGTAGAATAGTAAAATGTGATAGTTTTGAACGGATAAAACAAATATTCTCCGTAGGAAACTATTGATTTTGAAGATAAAGTTGTATCTTTGCACCGATAAATAACCATAATAAGGTAAAGGTATGAATGAGATTATGTATAAGGCAACCTCGCAAGGTGGAATCATAACCACCGCAGAGTTCCCAAACCAATCAGATTATCAGAAAATTGTGAGGGCTAAGGAACGTGGCGAACTGATAAGGGTTCGCCATGGGGTCTATGCTGTTCCTGACGCTCTTTTCAATACGATGATAGATATTGAACGAATCGTTCCCAATGGAATTGTATGCCTGTACAACGCTTGGGCATATCATCAGCTCTCCACTGTTGTTCCACCTTCCTTTTGTGTTGCCATAGAAGCCAAGCGAAAGGTGGCAATGCCGCCAACCCTACCGATAGAACTTTATTATTGGAAAAAGGAGAACTTGGAGTTTGGTGTTACGGATGTGGAAATGTCGGGCTACAACATTCGTATGACGGATATGGAACGTAGCGTATGTGATGCCGTCAAGTATCGTAACAAAATCGGATTGGAAGTATGCTCCGAGGTGATACGAAATTATCTGAAGAAACAGAACCGCAACCTAAGCCAATTGGCAGAATATGCAAAACGGCTGAGGGTTGCCAATATTTTGAAAAATTATCTTGAAATAGCAATAGAATAAAATGGGAAAGAAAAACTATGGCAAGTCTGTCAAGACTCGTCTGCTCAATCTGATGAACGAGACAGGCTATAAATATATGTATCTTCTTGCAAGATATTTCAACGAGCGACTGCTGTACAGGGTATCTGTAAGTCAGTACAAGGACAACTTTCTGCTTAAAGGCGGTTCTTTGCTCTATGCGATGGATGGCCTTAACGCTCGTCCAACCATAGATGTGGACTTCATGGCAGAAAGAATAAGCCGTGACAGAGAGTTCTTGACAAAGGTGTTCCAGGAAATATTGGGCATAGTCTGTGATGAGGATGGCGTTACGTTTGATACGGAAAACATAACGATGGAGCCTATCACTGTGGAAAAGAAATATCCCGGTACAAGGTTCTTCTTCACGGCACACATGGACAGCATTATCCATAAAATGTCCGTGGACATAGGCTTTGGAGATGTCGTGACACCTTACCCTGCATCCATTGATTTTCCTTTGTTGTTGCCGAACATTCCGTCAGTCAATCTCCAAGCCTATTCGTTGGAGACTGTTATTGCCGAGAAGTTCCACACTATGTTGGACCGTGACGAGTACAACAGTCGAATGAAAGATTTCTTCGACTGCTACCAGTTGTTGACAAAACGAGAATTGGACGATGAAACACTATATTACGCAATCAAGGCAACATTTGATAATCGTGAACTTGAATACAATCCTAAGCTGAAACTTTTCACAGCCATGTTTGTCAATGATGCCAATCGGCAGATGCAATGGAAACTGTTTCTTCGGAAGATTCAATGGAAAGAAGAACTCAGCTTTAATGTGGTAATGCAAGTTATCACAGACAGGCTAAAGCCTATGGCTGAAAAATATTGGAAAAATAATTTGTAGCAATACATAATGTCAAGTAAATATGACAAAAAGAAAATGTTTTAGTCAAGCTATTGTAGAAAGTATATCCAAGATTATCGGGGAAACCGTTGATGGATACACTGGTTCTGAAATAGAATTGTTTTTGGCACAATGTTCTATACCAGACATCTCTCCTGGAATAACCAAGTGGAAACGACTATATAGTGCATTAGCTAATATTCAAAACATCCAACAATGCTCTAACTCTATATTACGTTTTATAGGAGCAATATTGGCTCCTGCAAGAAACATTGACAAAATTAATTATAAAGAGATTGTGCAAAAAGTAAATGTCCAATTAGCATTAGTTGGATATATTTTTAATGAAAGCGGAAAATTCAGTGAGTTAACATCACCTGCGAATAGTGTCTCGGAAGCTCAAAAAAGAGTAAATAAACTGAAGCACGATTTGGAAGAAAGAGGAGTTCACAAATTGATTTTTCAATGTTGCAAAGCAGAACTGATGACCAATAATTATTTTCATGCAGTTTTCGAATCGTCTAAAGCTCTCATAAAAAGAATTCAAGACATTAGTGGTGTTCTGTATGATGGTCAGAATCTTATTGAGCATGTCTTCAGAAAAGACAATCCAATATTGATTATCAACAATTACCAAACACGATCTGAAAAAGACGAACATAATGGGTTCAAGTCCATTCTTATAGGAATATGCAATATGTTCCGTAATCCTGAAGCTCATGAATTGAAAACAGAATGGATTATTGAAGAACAAGATGCTTTGGATATTTTGTCTATGATTTCTTATTGTCACAGAAGATTAGATAAAGCTCAAAAGATAAATATTTGACATCAAACCACTAACAACGCCAAGCTCTCCCATTCGGAGGGCTTTTTTTTATGCCCTTTTCCCAAACATGCGAAAACTAACAGAAGAAGCTGATTAAAGTATGATTGAGAGTATGATATATGATTATAATTTGAATATATCTTAAACTTTGATGGCCATACTTTACAAAATTCTTTTATGTCGGATTTTACTCTTTACTTTGCACTCGCAACTGGCACTTTTGCCACTGCACAGAGTATAAATCATCTATAAAACAAAGTATTATATGAGTCCATTTTTGATATTCGCCATCAGCCTTACCATTGCATACGCTATCTACTATGCGGTGATGATAACCAGAGACCTGTATGGTAAGAAGGAAGAAGCCAAGAGCAACGAGGAAGTGTTTGACATCAGCAACATAACGGAAGAGGAAGCCGCAGTAGCCGTCAATGAAAGCGATGGTGGCTTTAGCGTTGCCGACAAGCAATACGACACGAGTTTCCAAGACGGCACATCATACGATGAGGGCTATGGCATGGGAACAGAGAACAACGGAATGAGTTGTTATTCTCCAGAAACGGATTCTTCCGGCAGAGAAGATGATGTTGATGAAGACGAAGGAAATGATGTCAGCAAACAGAAGCCGAAGAACGCAGCCGAGTCGTTGCAGGAAAAGATGGATGGACAAATGGAGTCCACCTCTCCCATATGGATAGACGGACTATGGCAGGACGACTTCACGGAGAGCCTATTGAAACAAGGCGAGACAAAGCCAGGACAACCAAACATCAAAACAATACCAGTCAAGGATGAAATTTAGCCATATCATAAAGAATGTAGTAAGTTCCTTTGTCTTTGCGCTGCTCCCCCTGTCAGCATCAGCCAAATGCGGTAATGTGGACTATAGCTGGGGAGCAGACGCACTGGCAGGGATGCACGACTATGTGGTGACGATGATGCTGTATGTGCTGTATCTGACATACGCTGTCGCTGCTGTGATGGTGATTATATCCGCTTTGCAGATATACATCAAGATGAACACAGGGGAAGATGGAGTTACCAAGTCCATACTGACGCTGATAGGAGCCTGTCTGTTTATGATAGGTGCATCCATCCTGTTCCCAGCATTCTTTGGCTACCAGATTTAAGACTCAACTGCAGAAGAGTATATCATATGAAAGTGACAACACCTTTCTATATAATTATAATAAGGTGTTTCCAAACGAATCATTAACTAGTAAAACAAGAAAGAATGTTTAAGAAAACAACAAACTATCTGAAGAAGAACGCCAAGAGCGTCCTTACTTCTGGACGCTTGAAAACATTGGCGCTAATGCTCCTTGTGGGCGGTGGCGTTGCCATGGCGCAGAATTCGGCAGGTGACTACACGGCAGGTACCACTGCGCTTACAACAGTGACAGAGGAAATTGCCAAGTACGTACCTATCGTGGTCAAACTCTGCTATGCCATTGCAGGTGTTGTCGCCGTAGTGGGTGCCATCAGCGTTTACATCGCCATGAACAATGAGGAGCAGGATGTCAAGAAAAAGATCATGATGATTGTAGGAGCATGTATCTTCCTCGTGGCAGCAGCACAGGCATTGCCATTGTTCTTCGGTGTGACCAACTAACGAGTGAGAGTTATTCCGTGCATATTCAGTAAGTGAGAAACGACGTGAAGAATGGCAAGAGAAGAGCAGGAAATCCGCTACCCCGATTACCCACTGTTCAAGGGACTCCAGAAGCCCCTTGAATTCATGGGAATACAAGGGCGGTATATCTATTGGGCAGCAGCCACGGCAGGAGGAGCCATCATTGGCTTCATTGCCGCCTACTGTCTGATGGGTATCATTGCAGGACTGATCGTGTTGGTCGTGGCAATCACTACGGGTGCAGGTCTCATCATGTTCAAACAACGGAAAGGACTGCATACCAAGAAGAACGACCAAGGAGTGTTTATCTATGCCTACAGCAAGCGCATATAAAAATGTGAAACAAAAAAAGTATCGACATGACCAAGATGTGGATGACAAGTAGAAAGTGAACGACTGGTAGGCTCATTCTCCCCCAAGGGTGTGGGCCTACCTTTATTTGTTTCAGCAGAAAACATTGCATCTTCGCTACTAAAGTACAGTTGTGAGTATGAAAGGAAAGAATATTATAATAACGGCATTGGCAGTGACAGTGCTGACCGCCTGTAAGGACAAGACCTACAAGCCACCCACATTGGATGCCATGAGGAGTGCTGACAAGGCAAGAGATGCTTGGGCGAGAGATGCAGAAGAACATCCTGCAACCGTGGAAACACCAACAAGCAGGATGGATTCCACTGCAAAAGATAGTGTGTCAACCCTTTATGGCGAAGAAAGTTCCAATACCTCTTATCAAGAGAATGACAACAAATCATCCTGTATGGGAGAAAATCATCAATCATCCGAAGAAACAGAAGAATAAACGAGTATGGTACTATATGTAATCTTATTTTTCGTGGCAACCTGCATTGGCATGGCCATATCGGTCTATGCCTTTGGTACTGGTGGCAAACGGAAGAAAATCTTTCAGGACATCTACTTCTCCGTGGAAGACACGGACGGTATCGGTGTGCTCTATACCAAGACTGGAGAATATTCTGCCATTCTGAAAATGAAGAATCCTGTGCAGAAGTATTCTGCCAATATAGACAGCTATTATGAGTTCACCAATCTGTTTGCTGCCATCGCACAGACTCTGGGTGAAGGCTATGCCCTGCACAAGCAGGACATCTTTACCAGAAAACACTTCAAGGATGAGAGTGGCAAGGGACATGAGTTCCTTTCCGAATCCTACTTCCGCTATTTCAACGGAAGAGAATATACGGACAGTATGACCTATCTGACCATTACGCAGGAGAACAAGAAGAGTCGTCTGATGTCTTTCGACAACAAGAAATGGCGAGATTTTCTGGTGAAAATCAGAAAGGTGCAAGACCAGCTGAAGGATGCCGGTATCAAGTCAGAGTTTCTGAACAAACAAGAAGCAAGTCTGTATGTTGACCGTTTCTTTGCCATGAACTTCCGGGACAAGATGGTGAGCATGACAGGATTCAAGGTGGATGACGAGATGATAGGTATGGGTGACAGACGCTGTAAGGTATATAGTCTTGTAGATGTGGATTGCGCCAACTTGCCGACACAAATCCGTCCGTTTACCAACATCGAGGTAAACAACACCAGTATGCCAGTGGATCTGGTATCATTGGTGGACTGCATACCAGGTGTGGAGAGTGTTGTGTATAATCAAATCATCTTCGTGCCGAATCAGAAGCGTGAGCTTGCCCTGCTCGACAAAAAGAAGAACCGCCATGCCAGCATGCCGAACCCAAGCAATCTGATAGCCGTAGAGGACATCAAGCGAGTGCAGGAGGTGATAGCGAGAGAAAACAAGCAGTTAGTATATACCCACTATAATCTGATCGTGACGGTGAAGCCAGATACGGACATACAGAAGTGTACCAACCATCTGGAGAATGCCTTTGGCAGGATGGGCATCCATATCTCGAAGCGAGCCTATAACCAGTTGGAGCTGTTTGTCAACTCATTCCCCGGCAACTGCTATGGGATGAATGACGACTATGACAGATTTATGACGTTGGGCGACGCTGCCACCTGCCTGATGTACAAGGAAAAGATTGTGCATAGCGAGGACACACCCTTCAAGGTCTATTATACCGACCGCCAAGGAGTACCAGTAGCCATCGACATATCAGGAAAAGAGGGACGAAACAAGCTGACCGACAACAGCAATTTCTTTGTCCTCGGTCCTTCGGGAAGCGGCAAAAGTTTTTATGTAAACTCCATGGTGCGCCAAGCCCATGAGCAGGACACCGACATCGTGCTGGTAGATACAGGAAACTCGTATGAGGGACTATGTGAATACTCTGGAGGCAAATACATATCCTACACAGAAGAGCATCCTATCACAATGAACCCTTTCAAAATCAAGCGAGAGGAATGGAACATCGAGAAATTGGGATTCCTGAAGAACCTTGTGATGCTGATATGGAAAGGAAGTCAAGGCACGGTGAGCAAGACCGAAGACAGACTGATAGAACAAGTCATCAACGAGTATTACGATGCCTATTTCACCACCAAGAGAGTGAGCAACCTCTGTTTCAACACTTTCTATGAGTTCAGTACTGAGCGACTGCCGAAGATATGCGAGGAGAACGGTCTGCATGGCATAGACCTGTCATCCTACAACTATCTGTTGAAGGACTTCTATAAAGGAGGCAGCCATGATGTGACGCTGAATGAGAATATGGACAGCAGTCTGTTTGATGAGACCTTCATCGTATTCGAGATCGACAGTATCAAGGATGATCCACTGCTCTTTCCACTGGTGACACTCATCATCATGGACGTGTTCCTGCAGAAGATGCGCATTAAAAAGAACCGAAAGATGCTCATCATCGAGGAGGCATGGAAAGCCATCGCCTCGCCCATGATGGCGGAATACATAAAATATCTGTATAAGACCGCCAGAAAATTCTGGGCAAGCGTGGGTGTGGTGACACAGGAGATACAGGACATCATCGGCAGTGAGATAGTGAAGGAAGCCATCATCAACAATTCGGATGTGGTGATGTTGCTCGACCAGAGCAAGTTCAAGGAACGCTTTGACACCATCAAGGCGATACTCGGTTTGACCGATGTGGACTGCAAGAAGATATTCACCATCAACCGTTTGGAGAATAAGGAAGGACGCAGCTTCTTTCGTGAAGTGTTCATCAGACGAGGACAGACCAGCAATGTGTATGGTGTGGAAGAACCTCATGAGTGCTATATGACCTACACCACGGAACGAGCGGAGAAGGAAGCGTTGAAGCTATACAAGCGAGAGTTGAAATGTAATCATCAGCAGGCCATTGAAGCCTATTGCAGGGATTGGGATGCAAGTGGTATCAGCAAGAGCCTCGCCTTTGCTCAAAAGGTAAATCAGGCAGGAAAAGTACTGAATTTAGGGAACAAAAATAAAAAGTAATCAAAGATGAAACGACTTCTATCCATCATGATGCTGATCGTCTGTGTGTTGGTAAAGGCTGACGCACAGTACTACAGCGTGAACTATGACAAGCAGACGGTGGCTGCTATGGCTGCTGCATACGGAACGGAAGCCGTGGCAGAGGCATACTATAACGAGCAGGTGCAGAACATCTTGAAGCATTATAATGCAGCAGAAGTGGCAAGTGCCGGCATCTTCGCCTCAAAATTCTTGGAACGCAAGGCAATGACGGATTTGGGCATCTGGAACAGTAGCACAGAGAACTACTATTACCGCCGTATCTACAACATGGTGTCGGGCAAAATCATGCCGAAGATATGGACGGTGGCAGGAATGATGCTGAAAAGTCCACAGACTGCCCTGTATTGGGGAACCTATCTGATGAAGATATGTGATGACACCAAGAACCTGTGCATGCAGTTTGAGAGTGTGGTAACAAACAGCACCCTCACATTCTCGGACATCGCCTTTCTACAAATCAATCAGGAGATAGCAGCCATCTTGAAACTTTCAGAGATTGGTAACGTGGATTGGAAGAAGATGTTGGACGATTTGTCGAAGGTGCCAGGCAATTTTACAGTGGACAATCTGAAATCCGACATCGACAATCTGTATAAGGCAGGAGCCAACCTTGCAGGAGCAGGAATGAACAATATCGGCAATGCCCTGTTGCAGAGCAGCCAGTTCAACGACCTCTTCCAAGGCAAACTCAGTGCAGCCATCGACATTGTGGATAACTATTCCTCGCTGTTCAAAAGTCTTGACAAGAGCGTTGGCAACACCCTCTTGGGCATGATTGGAGGCAAGGACAACGTGGCAGGACTTTTCTCTCTTGCCAACTATAACCTAACCTCTTGGATGACCGACTATCTGGATGAGACGGCAGGAAACTACTACACGCAAAGATGGTATATCGCCCGACGAGACCAAGGACGAGAGAAATTGTGCGACTATGTACCGCCCACCGATGACAACAGCATCTTGAAAGGCGACCACTGGTACAGAATCAACACCAAGGATGCCAACTTCTATCCCAACAATAGCCAAAAGGAAGCCATCCTGCAAAACTCGGAGAATCATGCAGGTTGGTCAAGGACAAGGGTGCAACAGCTCAACAACCAGAATGACGGCTTTACTTATAGCATCAGCTATTGGTTGAACAGCTACATCATCAGCAGCAAAAAGAAAGGACAGAAACAGAAGGCATACGCCTACGAGATACAGGTGGACAAGAGTTGGAACAGAACAGAAGAAGTGTATGAGGCAGTCTTCGACTCCTACTCGATGGACTTGAACACCTTCAAGGCACAACTGCAAGCCCGGTTGAGCGAATGGAATGACAACGAGGAAGGCTATACCTATTATATAGGCAGTGATGCACGCAACTACTATCAGGCAACCGATGCCGCCAAACTGAAGGGATGCGAGAGCGTGACCATTAGTGTGACATGCAGCGACGGTGTGCAGTTGGGGCAAGGCACCACACAATACAAATGCAAGAGTTGTGGAGGTTCGCTGAATGACCACAGCAAGAAATGCGCCATGACAACATCGGTGACAGAAAACACCCTCGACCTCTCGGACTTGTATAAACAAGAGCAGGAAGCCAATGCCAAGATAGCCTCTCTGCAATCTCAAATCAGTCAGTTGGAAGCCGAGAACAAGTCACTTGTCAAGCAAATCGCCAATGCAAGTGTGGAAGATGCAGCCAAGTATCGGGAGCAATACAACAAGAACAAGGCTTCCATCGAACAACTGAACAAAGAACTTGCCACATGGCAACAGAAACAAAGGGAAATAGAGGAAGCCAAGGCAGAGGCAGGAAAAGACAATGAGGTGGCAACCGATGACTACTATCGCATACCTGCTATCATGAGCGACTGCAAGAGTGCCTATAACTTGACTTGGCAAGGGGAAGGAACATGGAGCGGCTATACTTACATCAGAAAAGCCACTATGCCCAACATCAACGGCATCATCACTTTCAAGGCAACATTGAAGATCGCCCGAAAACCAAAATACTTCTTGGGCATCAAGATACACAGAGCTATTCTGCAGATCAGTTGGGAGCTGACATCGGAATACACCAACACCTCGGTAGTGGATGTGATAACGCTTGACCCAAGCAAGACCGAGCAGGAAAAGGCGGACGAAGTGAACAAGCGCATCTCGGAAATCGCACAGGAATATCCATCGTGCAAGATAACCACCGAATATGCTAAGAGCGCACCTGCCGATGACAATAACACCGATGATACCTTTCATCTGCTATGGTCGAGCGATAGGTTAGAGATAGCCAGAGAGGTGGACAGCAGAATCACCAAGATATACGCAGACTTGGTATCGTTGGAGAAGATGATGCACTACAAGCGCAACATCATCGACGTGCTGATGGACATCGCTCCACATATCAATACTGACGAAGGACGACGGTTGACACTGGTGGAGAAATGCAAGAAACGTTGGTTAAGGAAAGCTGCCGACACCAAACATTCAGATGATTATCACGGCAAGTTTAATGATGAAGACAATGAAAATGAGAAATAGAAAAGAATACAAGGCTGATGCAGCGGAGAGGGTTGCAGGGTCAGTGAGCAAGAAGCTACGAATGGATATTGTGAGAACATTGCTGGTAGCAATCTTGCTCCTCGCCCTCCCCTCTAAAACATTCGCCCAATGGGGATTTGATGTTGCCAGCGTAGAAGCCTACATCAATGACCACAAGAAACAGCGGAGTCTGTTGCTTGCACGAAGCACGTTGGAATACAGCAATAAACTATTGCACAGTTACAGTAAGGACGAAACCAAGGCATACAAGGAACTGAACGTTGACCTTGACAAGTACACCAGGGCATTTGATGTGATAGATGTGCTATATCAAAGTTTACGAACCAGTTTGAACGTGTACTCCACCTACGAGGGTGTGAGCGACAGAATATCGGACTATAAGAAGCTGTTGGATGACTACAACAAAAAAGTCATCAAACGAAAGCGCATCTCGCTTGCCGATACCATATTGATAGGCATCAACCGACGAGCCATAGAGAATATCGCAAATGAAGGCGAATACCTCTACAAAAGCGTGAGCGACTTGGTGCTGTATGCCACAGGAGCGGCAGCGTGTTCTACGGCAGACCTTCTTGTGGTGTTGGAAAGCATCAACACCTCGCTTGACAATATAGAAAAGCATCTGAACAAAAGCTACTTTGAGTCGTGGCGATATATCCAAGTGCGCATCGGCTATTGGAAAGAAAAGGTTTACCGAACCAAAAGCAAGCAGCAAATACTGGAAGATGCCTTCGGTCGGTGGAGAGTGGCAGGTAAACTCGGATATTGAGAGAACGAAGAATTTATAATCCCATATATAATAATGTATAGGCATGGATAGAAAGAAAACAAGAATAGGAACCATCATGTTGATGTTGGGAGTCGCTATCAGCGGCAATGCCCAAAGTGGTGTAACATACAATCATGACAGTTCGAAAAAGAACCAGATAACGATGATGGAAATCGGTAGTGGTAGTCTGTCACCAGAATTGTACTATCAGTTACTGCACAGCAGTTACAAGAAGTCGGCTGCGAGTAAGAACAAACTTGGTTTTCGTACAACGGCAGGAATTGGAGCCTACAATCAAGTGGAATATGCCGAAGCCAACGACTCTGCCCTGACCAAGAGAGCAGAGATTGAGGCGTTGAATATGGCAGACCGACAGGTGGATCTGGCATGGAAGGTGGAAGGAAGCAAGATAAACAGCAAGATGAATGCCTTCAAGAGCAACATCGACCGCATCCTGCCTGTAGGCGGATCCATCGGTGACAAGCAACGCTGGACAGAATACTATCATGTCTATGAGACAGCCATCAAAGCCACCAAGGATGCCTATATGCCCAATGCCAAGCGTAAGAAGATGTACCTACAGATTTATGCAGATGTGGCAAAACAGAACGAGACACTTGTGAAGCAACTGGTGCAGATTTCGAATGCCAGCAAGACCAAGGAATTGTTGACAGCAAACGGCAACTACCAGACCGCCAACAAACGAAGTATCATCAGCAGTGCATCCAGCAAATGGCGAGAGGCAGGAATGGCAGTGAGAAACAACACATCTTTTGGCAGTAATAACGGCTCGAATGAGGATGACAATGATTTGAAAATAAACAGATAAGGAGTTATGGCAGACAACAGCAGCATATTATCCGACTTCGGCATCAACATCTTGGAAGAAGAGATTGATGACGTGATTTTCCAGACCAACGAGTTCCTGTGCGACGCTACTTTCACAGGCTCGAATGGGCCTTTTTGGTGGGTTGTTCAAATGTGTATGGCACTCGCAGCCCTCTTCTCTATCGTGGTGGCAGCGAACATGGCTTACAAGATGATGGTGAAGCATGAACCACTGGATGTGATGAAACTATTCAAGCCATTGGTGATAAGCATCATCCTGTGTTGGTGGTACCCACCTGCCGATACAGGCATGACGAACAGTGGCAGCAATTGGTGCGTACTGGACTTTCTGAGTTACATACCAAACTCCATTGGAAGTTATACCCATGACCTATATGAGGCGGAAGCCACACAGATAGAGGACAAGTTTGCGGAAGTTCAGCAGCTCATCTACACCAGAGACACGATGTACACCAACGTACAAGCTCAGGCAGACATTGCCCATAAGGGAACAACAGACCCGAATCTGGTGGAATCGACCATGGAGCAGACAGGTGTGGATGAAGTGACCAATATGGAAAAGGACGCAGCCAAGCTGTGGTTTACCTCACTGACTGCAGGAGCCGTAGTGAACATCGACAAGATAGTAATGCTGATAGCATTGATCGTGTTCCGTATCGGGTGGTGGAGTACCATCTATTGCCAGCAGATACTGTTGGGAATGCTGACGATATTCGGTCCGATACAATGGGCGTTCTCGCTCTTGCCAAAATGGGAAAGCAGTTGGGCGAAGTGGCTGACAAGGTATCTGACCGTGCATTTCTATGGAGCCATGCTCTACTTCGTGGGCTTCTACGTGCTATTGCTCTTCGACATCGTGCTCTGCATACAGGTGGAGAATCTGACGGCTATCACCGCCAGTGAGCAGACGATGGCGGCATATTTGCAGAACTCGTTCTTCTCGGCAGGGTATCTGATGGCAGCAAGCATCGTGGCTTTGAAGTGTCTGAATTTGGTTCCAGACTTGGCAGCTTGGATGATTCCTGAGGGCGATACCGCCTTCTCTACCAGAAACTTCGGTGAGGGTGTGGCACAGCAAGCCAAAATGTCGGCACAGGGAACACTTGCCCATGTGATGCACTGATAAGGGCAAAAAAGTAAAAAGATAAAATAATAGCAAAATAGCAATGGTAATCAAGAATTTAGAGAATAAGGTGAAGTTGGTGACTATCATCTGTAGTCTGTTTCTGGTTGGATGCGTGCTGATAAGTATCAGTAGCATCTGGACGGCAAAGAACATGGTGGTGGATGCACAGAACAAAATCTATGTATTGGACGGCAATGTGCCTATTCTGGTGCAGCGCACGACGATGGATGAGACACTGGATGTGGAAGCAAAGAGTCATATCGAGATGTTCCATCACTACTTTTTTACATTGGCACCCGATGACAAGTACATCAAATACACGATGGAGAAAGCCATGTATCTGGTGGATGAGACAGGACTGGCGCAGTACAATACACTGAAGGAAAAGGGCTTCTACTCCAACATCATGGGAACGAGTGCCGTGTTCAGTATCTTCTGTGACAGTATCAAGTTCAACAAGGAGAAGATGGAGTTTACCTACTATGGCAGACAGCGCATCGAGCGCAGAACCAATGTGCTGACACGTGAGCTGGTGACGGCAGGACAACTGAAACGAGTTCCGAGGACTGACAACAATCCACATGGATTGCTGATAGTAAACTGGAGAACCTTGCTCAACAAGGATATTGACCAGAAGACGAAGAGCAACTATTAAAGGTAAAAGGGTAAAAAAGTAAAAAGGTAAAAAATAAGTGAAAAGAAATAACGATGAACACAAAAGGATTTAAACAGATGCTCATTGGGGAGAAGATGCCCGACAAGGACGACCCCAAATACAAGGAACGCTATGAGCGAGACGTGAGAGCCGGAAGGAAGTTTGCCAAGATGTGCAGGATAGACAAGGCTGCCGCCAAGGTACAGAGGTTTGCTGACTTGCACAAGACACTGTTCCTGGTCATCGTGTTCGGTTTTGTAGGTGTGAGCTTCAGTTTCAACATCTATCGCATGGCAAGAGCTTACCATTATCAGGGAGAGCGACGCACCGCCACGGAGCGGCAGGACTCCTTGATAAAGGCTCGCCATCAGAATATGGGGAATGCAAAGAACATAGTAAGAACCAATGAGGATGCACGCCATCCTCATAAAGACAAATAACGATGAAGCTGACAGAAAGAATCAATTTCAGACAACCCAAGTACATGCTACCTGCGATTGTCTATCTCCCACTGCTCGGTGCGTCCTACTTTATCTTCGACCTCTTTGATACCAAGGTGGCGGAGAAGAAGGATGCCAATATGCAGACCACGGAATATCTGAATCCGAATCTGCCACAAGCCCATATCAAGGGCGGTGACGGTATTGGAGGCAAGTATGAAAATATGTTGAACGCCTACGGCAAGATAGAAGACCATAGTGCCGTGGAGAATATAGACCGAGACAATGAGCAAGAAAAAGAAGAATACCAAAGCAAGTATTCGGATGCAGAACTGCAACAGTTGGATGCCGAAGCCAAGAGGCAAGCAGAAATGGAAAAACAGAGAGAAGCACAAGAAGCCCATGAGCGACAAAGAGAGAATGAAGCGTTGGCGGAACTGAACAAGGCACTTGCCGAAGCAAGACTGAAGGGACAGCAAACTACGCAACAGAACTCATCGTCTTCAGCAACAGCATCCGATGAAACAACAGCTACAGCCAAGGGCGGTATCAATATTGAGGGTAAAATCAAGGTGAATGAAAATGCCCGAAAGGAAACTGACGAGAATGATAAGCCAAGTGAAGTGGTGAAAAAGGTGAAGACATCATCGGATTACTTCAATACCTTGGCAGTGAATGAGAAAGAGCCGACACTGATAAAGGCTATCATTGACGAGAATGTGAAAGCCGTGGATGGAAGTCGTGTGCGCTTGCGATTGCTTGATGATGTGGAAATCGGTGAGATTGTGGTGAAGAAAGGCGCATACCTGTATGCCACCATGAGCGGTTTCAGTTCGCAACGAGTGAAAGGAACGGTGAAAAGCGTGCTGGTGGATGACGAGATAGTGAAAATCAACCTGTCACTCTATGACACAGACGGCATGGAAGGCTTGTATGTGCCAAGCAGCCAGTTTAGAGAGACCACCAAGGATGTGGCAAGCGGAGCCGTGACCGGGAATGTGGATATGAATACCACCAATACAGGCAGCAGTTTTTCGCAATGGGGCATGCAGACCATGCAGAATGCCTATCAGAAAACAAGTAATGCCATAGGCAAGGCTATCAAGAAGAACAAGGTAAAATTGAAATACGGAACCTTTGTGTACTTGATAAACAGCAAAGACACCAAGAGCAAGTAAACATCAACATTCAAAGAATACGAATATGAATATCAAGAAGACCATTGGCGCACTCATGATGTGTGCAATAAGTGCCACTCCGATGATGGCACAACATACCAGTGCGGAGAGCTATCAGCCCTGCACCTACCAGGAGATGGAGCAGCTGACTGTGAACGAGCAAGTGACAACAGTCATTACGGCAAGCGAACCCATCCGCTTTGTGGACATATCCACTGACAAGATAGCAGGAGACCAACCCATCAACAATACTGTGCGTTTGAAACCCAAGGAGGGACTGCATGAAGATGGTGAAGTGCTTGCCATCGTTACCATTGTGACAGAACGCTACCGTACCCAGTATGCGCTGCTCTATACAACAAGATTGCAAGAGGCAGTGACGGATAAGGAGATACAACAGATAGAAAAGAATGCCTATAACAATCCTGCGGTCACATTGTCCTCTACGGATATGGCTCGATATGCTCGTCAGATTTGGAGTTCGGAAGCCCATGTGAACAATGTGAAGACCAAAGCCCATAAAATGGTGATGCGACTGAACAACATCTATTCGTCGGGCGACTATTTCTTCTTGGACTTCTCGGTGGAGAACAAGACAGACGTGCCATTTGATATAGACCAAATACGATTGAAGCTGACGGATAAAAAGACCGCCAAGGCAACCAACTCACAGATGGTAGAGTTGCATCCTGTCTTCACGTTGGAGCAGACCAAGCGTTTCCGCTATGGCTACCGCAATGTGATAGTCATTCGGAAAATGACATTCCCGAATGACAAGCAATTAACCATCGAAATGACGGAGAACCAAATCAGCGGTCGCACCATCTCATTGAAAGTGAACTATAGCGATGTGTTGTCAGCCGACTCATTCAATCCGATTTTTCTAAAATAGCAATCATATCCAATGGAAGAAAGCAAGGAGCTACAAGGATTTTACAAGATATTCAGGGCGGTCATATACATATCCGTGTTGATGGAGTTCTTTGAGTATGCCATAGACCCAAGGGCGATAGACGGCTTTGGCGGTGTGGTGTGTGACCTGCACGACCGTATCAAGCAGTGGTTTATCTACCATGACGGGAACCTGGTGTATAGCAAGGTGGTGACGTTCTTGTTGGTGTGCATCACCTGTGTAGGCACGAGAAACAAGAAAAACTTGGAATTTGATGCCCGAAGGCAGGTGCTGTACCCCTTGGTGAGTGGCGTGCTGCTGTTGATATTGTCCGTGTGGCTCTTCGGCTATGCGATGGACACTCGTCTCTATACCCTAAGATTGAACACCATTCTCTATATGGTGACAACCATCATCGGAACGGTATTGGTGCATATCGCCTTGGACAACATCTCTAAGTTTTTGAAGGAAGGACTGATGAAAGACCGTTTCAATTTTGAAAACGAGAGTTTTGAGCAGTGCCAGAAGGAGGAATACAACAAATACAGCGTGAATATCCCCATGCGCTACTACTATAAGGGCAAGTTCCGCAAGGGATGGGTGAACATCGTGAACCCATTCCGTGGCACCTGGGTAGTGGGCACACCGGGTAGCGGTAAGACATTCTCTATTATCGAGCCGTTCATTCGACAGCATAGTGCAAAAGGCTTTGCCATGGTCGTTTACGACTACAAGTTCCCTACCTTGGCAACCAAACTGTACTACCACTATAAGAAGAACCAACAGTTGGGCAAACTGCCAGAAGGCTGCAAGTTCAACATCATCAACTTTGTGGATGTGGAATACTCCAAGCGAGTGAATCCGATACAGCAGAAGTATATCAATAACTTGGCAGCAGCGAGTGAGACCGCAGAAACACTGATAGAATCACTGCAAAAAGGCAAGAAGGAAGGCGGAGGCGGTAGCGACCAGTTCTTCCAGACATCAGCCGTCAACTTCCTCGCCGCCTGTATCTACTTTTTCATCAACTATGGTAAGGAGCCATACGACAAAGACGGCAAGATGCTGATAGCAGAGAAAGTACTAGACCCGAAGACCATGCAGATGAAACCGACCGGAAAGGTGTTTAACCATTCAGGAGAAGAAGTGGAGCCAGCCTATTGGTTGGGCAAGTATAGCGATATGCCTCATATTCTTAGTTTTTTGAACGAAAGTTACCAGACAATCTTCAATGTGCTGGAGACCGACAATGAGGTAGCACCCTTATTGGGACCGTTCCAGACCGCCTTGAAGAACAAGGCAATGGAGCAGTTGGAGGGTATGATAGGTACACTGCGTGTCTATACTTCACGTCTTGCCACCAAGGAAAGCTATTGGATATTCCACAAGGACGGTGATGACTTTGATCTGAAGGTCAGTGACCCGAAGAACCCAAGCTATCTGCTGATAGCCAACGACCCAGAAATGGAGAGCATCATCGGAGCATTAAACGCCCTAATCCTCAACCGACTGGTGACACGAGTGAACACAGGGCAAGGCAAGAACATCCCAGTGAGCATTATCGTGGACGAGTTGCCGACCCTCTACTTCCACAAAATAGACAGACTGATAGGCACAGCCCGAAGCAACAAGGTGAGCGTAGCCCTGGGCTTTCAGGAGTTGCCGCAGTTGGAAGCCGACTACGGGAAGGTGGGTATGCAAAAGATTATCACCACCGTAGGCAATGTGGTGAGCGGTTCGGCACGAAGCAAGGAAACCCTGGAATGGCTATCCTCCGACATTTTCGGAAAGGTGGTGCAACTGAAGAAAGGCGTGACCATCGATAGAGACAAGACGAGCATCAACCTGAATGAGAATATGGACAGTCTTGTACCAGCCAGTAAAATCTCGGACATGCCGACAGGATGGATCTGCGGTCAGACGGCAAGGGACTTTGTGGCAACCAAGACCGGCATGAATGGTAGTATGAACATACAGGAGAGCGATGAGTTCAAGACCAGTAAGTTCTATTGCAAGACCGACTTTAATATGGCAGACATCAAGAAAGAAGAAAGCGAGTATATGTCTCTGCCCAAGTTCTACACCTTCAAAAGCCGTGACGAGCGTGAACGCATCCTCTATAAGAACTTCGTGCAAGTTGGTGAGGATGTGAAAGCCATGATAGCAGAGATATTCAATAAGAAGAACGCCAAGTGACAAGTCAATGACACTCCAAAAGTAAAACAAAAACAACATCCATGACGAAAAAGATAAGAACATATATTACCCTAATGCTCTTGTTTCTGTGCCAAAGCATCGTGGCACAGAACAAAACACCTACAAACGATAGCCCAAGCCAAAACGACTTGGGCATCTTTGCTTTGCCACCCTTTGAGCGAGCTGTGCGGTGCATCAAGTATTACGAGGGATGGCACGATATTAAGCGCAATTATCCCTATATCGGATGGGGACATCGGATATTGCCACATGAAAAGTTCAAGAAGAATATTACTTATCAGCAAGCCGATTCCCTGTTACGCTCCGACCTCACCAAGTTATGTGCTATGTTCCGCAAGTATGGAAAGGACTCACTACTCCTTGCCGTACTTGCCTACAATGTCGGACCCTATAAAATATTAGGGAACAAAAGATTTCCGAAGAGCCGTCTCTTGCAAAAGATTGAACGAGGATTGTGTGATATAGAAAAGGATTATCTTGACTTTTGCAGATGGAGAGGCAAATGCATTCCGTCCATCAAAAGACGAAGAATGACAGAACTTCAACTGTTATACATCCCATAAAATACGATAATACTTCAGTGGGCATTGAAGTAGTTCTGCGTTGCCAATCGAAGTTATACTTCATCGGCACTTCAAGTATATTGCTTAAAAACATACAAAAGTTGTATAAAAACAGCATTTGTTTATACAAAATTTCTGAGATATTAAAGCAATTAGGCTTAAATAGCCTTAATTTTGTACCGTGACGTTTATATTTTCTGCCATTTCTTGTCTTTTCTCAATAAATTTTCGTATTTTTATAGTCGGATTGTATAGCCAGACCGCAGTTGTCGCTGTAAGACGAGTTCTTTCATGATAACCGAGTCGGCAGCCTACGCCGTGCAGAGTGTAGTGAAGTCAACCATGACATATCTATACGAAAGCGGGCTTTGGGTGGGAAGACAATCCAGACATAATGGAAGGCGTTTATCGACGCTGTGTTTAAGACTTCCTGTAATCTAGCAAATTAACAGTTAATCATAGTCTTGAATATGGTCAACGGTAGATGTCCCGGGTGTGATTATTTCAATCCCGTGGAGACCTTGTGGAGCATATTGGCTCTGTCATACCAAGAATGCGCAAGGAAATGCATGATGCTGGATTGTCAGAGCCTGTCTATGACACAGACGGCATGTTTACTGTGACCTTCCACCGTCCTTCCAATTATAAAACTGTAGAATTGACAGACCTTCAATCCGAAGTTATACAAACGGTCAAGATGAATCCATCATTAACAATGGAACAGATTGGAAAGGCAATAGGCATTGGACGTACTTCTGTTTACAAAATTGTCAAAAGCCTTAAAGAAATTGGTGTATTAGAACATAAGGGAAGAAAAAGCGATGGAAAGTGGGTTGTAAAAGACAATTAAGAAGTAAATATTTCCGCTTCAAAGGTTTGTTATTCCGTTTCGTCAAATAATATGCTGCAATGTGAAACATGTTTGCTAATTTTACAAATAAAAAAACAATAATGAAGACATTAAAGAAGTACAAAGGAAAACTAACGGAGTGGATTGTTTTCACATTTATATTCTTCTTCCTATACGATATAATTTGGGCTGTCGCTGACTTTGAGGATTTCAAGCAAAGCATCGATGGTTATTACATTTGTCTGTTTGTGGACTTGGTATATTGTGCCATTTTTTCTTGTATCAGCTTGTCAGTCACTAAACTATTGCTTAGACAAAGATTCGTCAAACTGGCAGAAGAAGAACGTAGCCTATTTCTTCGTAGTGTAGTCGTTATAATCTCAATAAATATACTTATTGCAGGTGTTTGCGAATTATTAATGAATGTCATAGAGTCAGAATTCATAGAAGTAGACGTTTGGGGGACATTCTTTCTGCTCGGGATAATAGCAAGTCTACTGGCCCTGATACATATGCTGTTGCATTATTCTGATATAATAATACTTAAGAACAAAGAGAATTTGTGTCTGCAAAAGAAATATTTGAAGCTTCAGTTGGATCCACATTTTGTGTTCAATAGCCTAAGTTCGCTGGCTGGAATGATAGAAGATGAACCACAACGAGCAGAAGAATATGTGGTAAGGTTGTCGCAAGTTTATAGATACATGCTGTTTAGTATAGACCAAGACTACATGACCATTAGTGAGGCTATGGACTTTACCAGAACGTACGTCAGTCTGCTTAATTTGAAATATAACGACAAAATCATACTTGAGTTGGATGAAGAAAAAGTGAAAGAAGAAGACAGAATATTGTCTCTAAGTATACAATTACTTATAGAGAATGCTGTCAAGCACAACTCTCCACAGGAAAATAACCCCCTCCATATTCAGATAAGTGTGCAAGAAAACATGCTTACCATTAAGAATAACAGAATATATTTCCATGGGCATAACGACCAAATTGTAGAGTCGTATGGCATTGGACTGAAGAACCTAAAGCAACGTTATGAATTGGAGTGCGGAAAGGAAATCGGTTATAGTGTCACCCGTGACTCTTTCGAAATACGTCTGCCCATCATAAAGATAAAGAAACTGTAATACAACGATGAGAAAGATATTGATAATTGAAGATGACTTTTTCAGCGCAAAGCGATTGAAAAAACTCATAATGGATATAGATGATATGGTTGATGTTCATGGTCCGTTGAAAAGCGTCAATGATGTGGTTGAAGAGTTATCCGTTAACAACGACTACGATTTGATATTCTCCGACATTCGCCTACTTGACGGTGATGTGTTCGAGGCATTCCGTAAGGTCAGGCCAAATTCGTTTGTGATTTTCACAACAGCATACGATGAATATGCCATGCAAGCCATCAAGAACAACGGACTCGACTATATTATGAAGCCTATAGACTTCAAGGAACTCTGCGTGGCTATGGGAAAAATTAAAATGTTGAGTCCTGCCAACGAGGAAGTTCATGACAAGTTGAACAGCTTATTGGACGAGACGCACCAATGCAGAGAGCGTTTCTTGGTAAGCAAGGGGGATGAACTTATTATGCTGTACACAGACGACATAAGCTATATAAGCAAGACGGACAATCGTGTTTTGGCTTTCACACAAGACGGCACTTCATATTCTTTGGCGATGAGCATGGCTGATTTGGAAATGGCATTATCCCCCGACAAATTCTTCCGTATCAACAGACAATACATAGCGAATATAAAAGGTATCAAGAAAATCAGTCTATTCTTCAATTCTAAACTTATAGTAAAATTGAAAGGATGCAATGATGACAACATTGTAATAAGTAAAGAAAAAACCGTACAATTCAAGAAATGGCTAGATAGATGAAAAACATGTATCTGTAGGAGGTATGTCCTCCTACAGATATATGCATATTTTTGCATTCCTCTTAGGATATATAATTCCCTAAAACGATCAGCCGAGACCTACATACGGATAAAATGTCGATTCCTTCAGTCTGTACTTGTCGCAGAATTTGAATGAAGGCGAGACTCCTACACGGAACATAAAGCCGTTGTCGTGCTGATAACGATAGGCGATGTCGCTAAACATGAAACAACCAAAGCGGTTACTTGTTGAAGTGCATTGTTCGTCATGTACCTCGACTTCGGGAGGAACCAGGTTGATAATAGTTTCATAATTTCCTTAACATGATATATGCCGAGGCTCACTCCAAAACCTACCTCCTGTTTGGAGTTCTTCTTTTCCAACAAATAATTTAGTACTATCGGTACACATACACACTTAATGCTTTGGTAAAACAAACTGGAACTGTCGCCATATCAAAATCCAATGCTTACACGATACTCCAATCCAAAGTTGCCTTAAAGTCGGCTGTTATAGTTTATGCCAACCGTATTTTGAGTGCCAAGCGACTCCACAGAAATGCTTTACACTGTCTTTTGTGCCATTATGCCGATTGCTGCAAAGAGCATTGCGCCAGGGACAAGAGATCTTCTCTTCATAATTCTAACTATATTGAATCATAACTGCAAATATACTTTCCATTACGAAAATAATGGAACGAGTTTGTTTTTCTATCTTCACTGTCACTACCTGTCAGACTTTTGTAAAATTGCTCACCATAAGTTTGATAATTGTCAGTATGATAAACGCTATTGTCAATAACGAACAAAGGGAATGTATTGTCTAACGGTATGGGGAATATACCATCATATACGGAAGAAATGACAATGAGATGTATATTACGCTTGTTGCACGTTCTCTTTATTTCGGTAGGTGGTCTACCGTTGTCACCAGAGCAAAAAGGCAGATATTCATATACAATAGCTTCCTTATATCCATTTATGCAATCTTTCACTTGCTTTACCGTAACCTTATAAAGGTTTCCGTCATTCTTGATAGAGTCCATGGAAGCTTCGCATTTTTTTACATGCAACTTTTCCGATTCTGATAAATCTGAATAGCCAGAGCCATTTACCTCAATACATGAGGTTAAAACGACTCCGGCTGTCAGAAATAGAACCGAACAAATAATTTTATTCAATTCCATTGTATTTCCATATGAGTTTGTTAGAATATATATGAGAATCCCAACTGTATGTCCTGTGCTTTATCATTGATGCCACTACCCTTAAATAAGTTGTTAAAACTACGACTATATGACAAGTTCAGTTGGTAATGCTTGGCAATCTCAACGCCAACCTTAGCATCGAAGCCATAGTTTACACGATTGAAGAGTTTGTCTCCATACACATTTGAGGACACTTTCTCCTCTTTGCTATGTCCTTTTGCGTCAGTCGTTGTGACTTTGTCTGTACCTGTCAAGCCAAAATCTGCATAAGGGCCAATAGCAGCGAGGAGATTCAAATTGTCTGAAAGGCGGAATTTGTAGCCTACATTGACTGGAACGAGAAGAGAATAGGTTGAGTACTTCCAGTACTGACTCAACTTTGTTTCGTTGTTGAAATAGTTTTCGCTCTGTATGTTTCTGTTGTTGAACAATACAGACGCATCCATGAACCAACCATGTTCCACATTGTTGAAATCCATCTCTGCTTTAGCACCCACAGCGAAACCGAGTTTCGTTTTTGTCTCATTCGAGATGTTAAGGTTTCCTACGACTGTAGGACCGAAGCGAAATGTTTGTGCATTTGCTGCATAGAAACAGCATAAAGCAACCAAGGATAATAAAATTTTTCTCATCTTACCTGAATATTTTTAAAAGTTGCAGATCCAATTGTATTGCCTCTACTTGATTTGAAGTTTGTTACAGAAGCATCAAAAACAGTGCCAACGAAATCAATAGGTAAATTCAGTATAGAAGTCGTACGTCCATAAGGGCATGTTACAATATTGCTATGATGGAACTTGCTACTTGACATTTCTAAGTTGAGAGAGTAAGATGCTTTTACTTTTTTCTTCCACAAAAATTGTTTCTTTTTGGTAACAAATTCTATGGCAAAAGAATTTCCATTAACAATTCTGCCTAAAGTCATAGTGCTTTTGTATTTCCCATTCTTAATAGTTAGAGAAGCTCCATTGAAGCTACGGAATCCAGGTCGAATTGGTCCAGGAACAGATGCTCTCGTATTGGATTTAGTTGTAACGGTGTATGTTCCAGTAAAGTTTGGAGAATCATTTTGAGGTCCTACAAGATGATTTCCGATAACCACATAGCCTTTTGCGTTACCTACAAAATTCATAATAGAGTCGTTAAACGACAAATATGGAGTAACATCATATGTGTCAGTTTCATCAAACGCTAACAAGCCACGATATTTCTCTTGAAATTTTGACAAAGAACTCTTGAAAATGTTTTCGTCTTCAATCTCAAAAATGTCATCCAATTCTTCATCTGCAGTATTGAGTACTTGTTCGGCAGATGTAAAACCTAAAGTTTTCATGTAAACTTTGCGTTCTTTCTCTGACATTGTTTTCAGTTTATTGACCGTATTGTTATAAGTGGCTTCGTCCTTAAACTGAAGTACAGGCATGTTGTCTGAAATTCCAGACATACTACGAGTTTGAGGCAAAAAATGTCCCATAGTAGACACCCTTATAGATGCCTGTTCGCTTACACTTGCTTCCTCCTCGTTTGTACAAGAAGCAAACATTGTTAACAACAAGATTAAGCATCCTGTCGCAATTGCTTGAATTTTCTTATTTTGTACCATTTTTTATTTATTTGAATTAGAATGTTTTCTATTATTGATGTATGTAACCTTTACAGCATAGCCTCCATGTTGTCCAAGTTCTTTTTGATAAATGTATGCTCCTGGAACCACAATGAGTGAACTTTCTGGAGTTTCTTCTATTGGTTGCTCTATTTCTTCATCTATGCAAAATGGGGGCATTGTTTCTGCCGTTAATCCTTGACTTTTCGGTGAATTGGCTAATAGAAAGTACATAACCCCTGTGCCATTATTATCAATAGTACAAGTTGTTGTACATTCGTATTTTTCAACGTCAGAAGAAACTCCTCTTGTTTGATACTTTACAAAAGTGTCCTGTCTATTCATAGCTCGAATGTCACATAACCCGAAGCCACTCTTACACCCAGTCTTTTTTCGCGCAATCCTCGCTTTTATTCCCAAACTTGGATTCATTTCGGTCATATCCGAGTTAATTGAAGAACGAGAATGCGCCATTTGCATATCGTTAATTTTGATGAAGCCAATTTCACGAGCAGCGTCTTCATTAGAGCTATAATTACCAAAAGTATCCTCTTGTTGGCAAGAAGACACCGCAAATGCTAATACAACTGCTAATAACAAATTTGTTCTTTTCATATGTTTCCTATTTTTATGTTTGTTCGTTTAACCATAGAATCTTGTTTTTTGCTGCAAAGTTATTATCTTAGGAGCTTTATTACAATTTTACCTAGTGCGAAAAGGAAAATATGATTATCGAACCGCCTATATTGTTGTCTGAACTGAATTGATATATTTGTTATCTCACCAAACCATGCCATTTCTTTGAAGGTAGTGCTCCCAATCCATCTTTCTGTGTTCCGTCCCAATTAGTGAGCTGGTCAGCACAACCATTGGAGCCACCGAGTGAAACGTATGTATCTGCGCTGCACGACATGTGATCAATGAACGAAAGGAAGTTCTGAATGATGGGTTCGGTATAAACAACCTCATCGGTAGCAAAGAGTCTTGTCCAGTATGCGACACATTCTCTCCGATAGTTGCCACAACCATTCCAATCCATGCTCGTGAGAAATCTTTCAACTGCAAATTTTGCTCCTTGTGGAAAGCGAAGCGCAATGTTGGATTTTGTGGCAGTAGCCATAATACCATAATAGATTGCTTTGGTTTCTTTCTCATAGAAATCTATTCTGCTTGATAGCGAAAAGGCTTGAAGCTGTTCATGACCTTCACTAATGAAACGGTCTAGTATACCTTCGTATCTGTCTTGTCTTGCCTGTACCTCACGTTTTGCTTCCGCTTTTTACACCTTGCGGTCTTCCACACGTTTAACAGCTTCAATTATTTCAGGCTGTTTTGTCAAGTCGTTCCAATGAAGAACCAAGATTTTGTATTTCTCCCATAGAGCGTTTTCCGTCCGGTAGGTTGGATTACGATAGACCACCTTTGTCGTCATCTCGTTGAGTCGGTCGGCAATTCGGTCACCATATCGCTGACGGATTTCCTTGGGCTCAAGGTTTGTGGTGAAGACCGTGAACAGTTGTGCGTCATACCGCATAGCCAAGAGTTCCTTGATGGGATACATGAAATTGCCGTAGTCCTGCACTTCAGCAAGTTCAGTCCCAATATCGTCTATACCTAACATATCAGCTTCCGCCAATTTGCAAAACTTATTATAGTCCGTCTTGCGGAATTGCACAATCTGCATGGCATTGACAATGGTAAAACTATAGTAGTTGTCAGAGCTATGTCCTGCATTAGGCGGTAGGTTCGGTTTGAGGATTTTCAATCGCCTGACAAGGTTCTGCAATGCCTTGAGCATAGTGGTCTTGCCGTTGCCGCATCCGCCACATAGAACGATTCCGAACTTTGCAGTGTTTGCAGTCAGGCAATTGGCTACCTGTTTGAGTTGCTCTTCAACAAAACCATTATAGATAAACCTGCGATAGCGGATCTGTACTTCCATGATATATGCTGCCAGAAGATATTCGTATGCCTGCTCCTCCAACATAGGCAGTCTAAAAAGCCCCGTCATAGTCCGTCCCTTCCGCAGGAACTGGACAAGTCCTGCGATTCTTTTATTATATAATTAAATGAAAATAAAAAGACAGGATACGAGTATTCCTGTCTTCTCATATGTAATGGATATTTTTTTATTTTCTCATCCGCTCCAACTCCTCATCACGCAACATTCTCTCGTTCAGTTTTTCCTGCATCCTGTCAATGAAATAGGTGCGGCTTTCGTTCTTCCGGCGTTTGATATCAGTGTAGAAGCGGTAGCAGTCTTTAGAATCAACCCCGAATATCTTATAGAGAAGTGGGGCGAGCTGTTTGAGCGGCATATTGCCGTTGTTGATGCAGCCCATCACGTCTATGCCGTAGATAAGTTCCACGAGGTCGATGGCATTGCCCGTCCATTGAAGAAGGCTGGCGGTGGTTTCTGTTGCGTTGTTGGCGGATATTAGTGGTGGCACTTGGGGCGTGGCAAGGAATTTCTGCATCTTTCTTACGAAAGACAGAGCCTTGCTGACGTAGGCGGCAATCTCTCTTTTTTCTTCTGACAGATTACGTACGGGATGGTGCTGCAACTCGATTTCGATGTAGGCAAGCGCGATGACGGTAAGGTTCATGTCCATGCCGCCGTTGCACAGTTCGATCACTTGGGTGGCGAAAGCCGTGTATGCCGTTTCCATATTGCAGTCGCCGGCTTCGTTTATCAGGCGGAAAAAGTCGGTTTCCGCCAGCAAGAAATAATTCATGGTTCTGTCAATTTTGAAAATTACACTTTGTTTTCTGCGTGCGCACATGAATATAATTGGCAAAAAACGCGGCAGAAAATAAAAAATCCAACACTCAATTTTACAAAGTGCTGGATTTCAGAGGTATAAAATTCAGTATTTTTTCACAAGGACAAATTATCTCCGACTTAAATTGTTTGTAATCGGAACATTTATTCTATTCCTGAAAATAGAAATGTATGCTTGCCGCACATTTTGGCTATCTTGCTTTTTTATCAAGGATATAGATAATGCGACATACACCGTTGGGATAGCTTTTCAAAGAGGAAAGCGTCCAGTGTTGCTCTGGCAGAGCCGACTTAAAAAAATGTCGTCCGCTTCCGGATATGAAAGGAACGGTGTATAGTATGATTTCATCCACAGCGTGCATCCGCAGCAGTCCGTTTATATAGTCTGCCGTGTCCGGTGTGGCTTCCGCGAGGTAACGGATGTTTGTGCAGTCTTTTCTCCATTCGTGCAGCATTGAAATGGAATAGTCCGGTGTCACACGGTAAAAGGCTTTCTTCCTGATTTCATCAAGACCGCAACGGTCAAGGCACAAATCCTGATGTGCTTTATCATATAACTCTGAAGAAAGACATCCGTCCATCGTCAGTACGGCGAGAATCTGAACTTTACCCATAATCGTTTCCTTTCGTTAGGCAAGGGTAAAAAAGTAGCGTGCAATTCACACTACCTTCAAGCGATGGCTCTGGTAAAGCCTTTACGGAGAGTACGTGAATGCACGCTATGCGTAAGCATAGCATAAGCATCACGCAATCGTCTCCGTAGTTCCAATTTACCAGATTTTCGCTTGAAACGCCTTGCGGTCTTATCCTATATGTTGGCGGCGAAAAGCTCCTGCCAATCGCCGTTTTTCTCAAATGTTATGCAAAGATAGCCAAATTCAGTGAATTACGGGCTATGATTGCTTGAATTTATATTTAATCTCCTATGCGCACTTTATCTCCTATCGAAACATTAATCTTGTCCAGGACTCCCGATATCTGCGATTTTATTTCGATCTCCTTCATCGGAAAAACATTGCCGGATATGTTTATTTCCTCTTTGATCTCGCGATATTGTGGTTGTGTAGTTTCGTAAATTGCCTTTGTACCTCTTAGCGAAGAACGAAAAGCAACAAATGCCAGTGTGGCGGAAAAGATGCAAATTAATATAATCTTAAATGTCTTCATTATCCTATATTTTCGTTTCTAATGGCGTCAATGGGTTGTATAACAGATGCTTTCATAGCCGGAAATGCTCCGGCAATGACACCGGACAAAATCAAGATAACCAAAGCGAGAACAGCTACATTTATATCTATTTCTGCATGCTTTATCATTGTCGCGTGACGGGCGCTTTCGAGCAACCAATTTATAATCTCAAGAATAGCTGCACCTGATATCAATCCGATGATACCGGAGATTACAGTTATGATGACAGATTCCGTCAGCATTAACACAAGAATGGATTTAGGAGTTGCTCCTACAGCCTTACGGATGCCTATTTCGCTACTCCTTTCTTTGATCACGACAAACATGATGTTGCTTACTCCAACAATACCACTTATCAGAAAACAAATTCCTACGATCCAGATAAACATTTTCAATCCATCAAAGAGTCCCTCAAAAGCAGATGTTTGTGTCTCAAAATTGATTATCTGTAAGGCTTGCTTATCAGAATAAGCAAATTGGTATTTATTAGCGATGAAGGCTCTCAGCTCATTCTCAAATCGCTTGGAATCAACTTCTTTGTTCAGATATAAACAGAAAGCGCGCAATGGAGTCTTATTGTCAATACAGTTTATGTAACTTGAGAAGGGCACATATACCGAATTGATTTCCGAAGCGCTGAAAATATCATCATTCTTTAGTACGCCTATCACCTTAAAATCAATACCGGCAATGTTGATCGACTTACCCAACGCTTTTTGATTATTAAATAAGGTCGTACTGACATTTTCGCCGATAATGGTAACATTACGGGTA